>OGYA01001826.1_pt1 | contig 13337 bp, 21 predicted proteins | sample 1576401 | NCBI WGS metagenome assembly OGYA01 (sample SAMEA3541485, study PRJEB24748) | human gut metagenome | biome: human gut; feature: human-associated habitat; material: faeces | place: China | collected 2012 | reverse complement strand
GCATGATCGGCGTGGTGTCCCGCGCCAGTTCGCGCAGGTGGGACACGGCGGCCTCAAGTTCGGACGTATCAATGTTTACATCTATGCGGATCATGGGTATCCTCTCTTCAACAAAAAGCTGATTCGGGCGCGAAACCGTGGGCCGCCGGGGCGATGCACGGCTGAAAGACCTTGCAAGGCCGGATAACTTGACAGGGTGTCGGACACCGGATCAGCTTTTTCCTTTCAGGACAAGCACGCCTTCGCGGAGCTTGTCCATTTTTTTATCCGCCCGCTGCATAAAATTCCAAAACAGTGCTCCGTCACGGTTTACCCTCACGACGACAAGCACGGCATATTCCGCGTCATTGAAAAGGCCGATATAGTTCTCGCGCAGCTTCCCGTCTTCGTGTTGCTTGAGCCATATCTCAAAGGGGTTCTGCAACGTCGGGAGGATGTAGTTTGCAAAACGCTCCCTTCCGTCAAGCTCCTTTGCAACCATGTGGGGCAACATCTCCCGCCGGATAACCCGGCTGCCCATCGGCGTCTCGACAATCTTCTGGAAGCTGTCGGCAAGGCCAAGAGCTCTTTCAAGCTGCATCACAGCGGATTCCCTGCTTTCGGCACGGGGCAACAGTTCCGGCGCGGGCAGCCGCTCGGCGGCGGGAACGTCGCGCAGCGGGCGCAAGCCCATGCCCTTCCATGTGGCAGCCTGCGCGGGGTCCGGTACCTGCGCGAGGGCGTCTTCAAGCCATACCTTGCCGGGGTTGTAGGAAAAGCCCGCATCGGTAAACGACTCCAGCGAGCCCTTGCCGCCGTGCCGGTAGCCGGTGACGCTGCGCCGGACGACTTCCCCCGTTTGCCGGTTGACCGTTTCAACCTCCCGCGTGACCATGTGTCCGGCGCTGTCCGAAACCTCCAGCCCCCGGCGCTTGAGGCGGGATTCGGAATAGGCGGCGACGCGGCAACGGCAATTCCAGCCGTTCGGCGGATACATGGCACCCCAGAACGGATCGTCATGGCGGAAGACCTTGCCGTTCAGGGCGGCGTGGGCGGGCCGGGTCTTCTGATCGAGTACGGCGATGTAGCGCCAGTACGGCGCGGAGTCCGCGTTTTCGAGCTGTTGCTTATAGCGGCCCGCCATATACGCGGATTGCGTGTTTTGACGGTAGATCAATTTCAGCCGCGCCGGGCTGCCTTGCCGCACATACCGGATTTCCCCGGTGTCCGGGTCCGCCGCTTCCTTCTTTCCCCACCAGCCTTTTTGCTTGAGGACGGGCGTAAGTTCGTTGAGAAACCACCGCTCCGTCCTGCCTTCCCTGATCGCCGTATCAAGCGCGCCCCGGATGTCTTGGAGAAGATCCAGCTTGGCGACGCCCGCCACGGTGAAGGCGCGGGCGTGCGCCTCCTGCCAGAGATCATGCCAGTTTTCGGTGACGGCGATACCTTTTGACCGGAAATAGCGCACGGCCTCCACCGGCTCCAACCCAAGCGCGTAAGACAGATCAGGCGTCGGCATGGGCACGCCCCATCAGATCGGCAAGGAAAAACGCCCGCGCCAGCAGCTCCGCCAGCCGCGTTTCATCAAGCTGCGGGTAAAGATTGGCAAGGCGCTCTTGCAGCTCTTCCGGCGTCAGGCCGTTTTCAATCTCGGCAATGAACGGCGCAAGCAAGGCTTCGGCGGCGTCGGCAAGGGCCTCGTCCGCCCGCATGGCGTCGATCGCGTCCTGATCGGGGTAGCCGCTTGGCGCGGAGCCGTTCTCGGTTTTGGCGCTGGCGGTCAGTGCGGCGGGTTCCGGCAGGGCCTGCGGCTTGACGGAAAGCACCTTTTCCCCTTCCCCGGCCTGCGGGATTTTGAGCTTCTCGTGCGCCCACGCCGCCGGGATGTCCATCACGGACGCCAGATTCGGCAAGGCTTCGGCAAAGACCTTGATGTCCTCGGCCTGCCGGGTATCGAACCGGAACCACGGGAGCAGCGCCGGATCGCTGACGCCGCAGTTCAGATAGGCAATCGGCGCGAGGATCTGCCGGGTGATCGTCGCGGCGATCTGCGCGGCGTCGGACGTCAAAATGTCGTGCCGGACTTCGTTGTGGACTTCGCCCAAAGCGTTTGTGGACGTCTTCCCGTCCGCCTGTGTGGTGAGCGTCCCGCCGAGAATGGCCTTGGACATGCCTTGTTCACACCGGGTAACAAGGATGCCGGGGATGTCCTGCGTGGCGGACGGCGCATTTTCAAAGAGGATGTCCATGCCCTGCGGGATGATGCCGGAAGCGTCCCGGCCCAGATTGGCAAGCGCCGTTTTCAGCGCGGCCTTGTCCTCGGCGGAACTGCCCGGCGGGTATTTGCCCAAACGGAACGGCAGGCCGTGGACCTGCGTATACAGGATCGCGCTTTCCAGCGCGTAGGCGCGGATCAGGTACGCCCACGCCACCGCGCGGAACAGCCCGACGCGCGGGAGCCACCCGGATTTGCTGCGGTGCGTGTGGACAACCCAACCAAAGGGCCACAAGTCCGCGCCGTCCGCCGTGCCGTCGCGCAGGCGCAGCACGTTGCGGTTTTCCCGTAAAACCTGAAACCAGCTTTGCGGGCGGTGATGGAATGCCGCCGGGATGTGCAGGCCGTTGGTTTGCGTCCACTCGATTTCGAGCGCGGCGAAGCCGTGGCCTATGCCGTCCGCCAGATCGAGCAGGAGATCGGACGTGGTGGGCAGCATGTCGAACTGCTCACGTACACTACTGGCGATTTCTTCGGCCCGCTTGTCCTTTGCGCGGCCCGGCAGAATCTCCCAGTCCAGCGTCAGCAACGCCCGTTTGCGCTTGCCGATTTCCGCCGCCAAGTGCTCGCAACGGTCTTCCATGTCCGCAAACAAAACGTGCTGTTCGGTAATGTCGCCGTCGTCCGCCGCCTGCAAAATAGAGGACAGGCGGGAAGGCGTCAGGCGGTTGGTCATGTTGCCCCACCGTTCCAGATAGAGCATGGGCGTCATGCCGCCGCCCGTTTCCGTCTGCCGGGCGGAAAAAGCCTCTTTCCGGCGTCGCGCCACTTTGAGCCAGTCGAAAATCATGTCCACCCCCCATAGGCGTCAAAACCGTTATACTGCTCGTCGTCCTCACTGGGCCGCACGCCCCACGGGCTTTGGCGCGGCACCCGCTCGAACGCGTCCCGCAGGCTGACGAAACCGCCGACGGCCAGACGCCACAACATTTCGAGGGCGTCGGGGCCGTCATCGTGGTCGGCCTTCGGGAAGTGCCGCAACTGGTCGATAAGCGCCTGTTGCGACGTGTGCAGCCGGATACGGCCTTGCGAAAAATACGGCTGCAACGTCTCGATCCTGAGCTGTTTATCCGTGGAATTGATGATCGGGCGCACGGGAAGCGCAAGCCCACGGCTGGCGGCCCGCTGCGCCAGAACGTCAGCAAAAAAGGCTTGAAACTGCACGGCTTCAACGGCCCAGTTGAGGCAGTGGTACGCACCGTGCAGCGCGATCACGTCCTCAATGATGCGGTCGGGGTGGCGCTTTCTTATGGAAGCTTCCACCACGTCAAGAGTCATGGTGTCGCGCAAAAGCCCGCCCACAAGGATCGCGGACGGATCACGGCCCGCGCCGAGCTTGCCGAGAGACGGGTCAACGGCCCCGAACAAAAGCCAGTCCGCCCGGCGATCAATCCAGAAGGTGATGCAGGCGGCGAACGGCGCGTCATCCCCGGACAGCGGATCGTTCTGCTGTTCCGAGTCGAAAGCGGCGTGGGAGTCCGCGCGCTTCGCCATGAGCTGGTACAGCGGGCGGCCCGTGGGCCACGACACGACCGCGCCGCGCTCCATATCGTTTTGATGGAGATCGTAAAAGGCACGGGCCGCAACGGGGCCGTCGGCGTGCAGAACAGCCTCCCATTTGTCCCACAAGTCCAGCCTCTCGGGCCACTGGACAATGGAACGGAACCGTTTCGACCGCCACGTGGGCTTGTCCAGCGTCCGGGCCAGCACGGAATCGTAATGCAGGATCGTGCCCACATAGACCACGTCCATGCTTCCGTCGGCGGCCCCGAGGTTGAGCACGGTCTTTTGCAGCCAGTCTTGCAGCTTGTCACGCTGTTCGGGCTTGGCCACGTTTTCGTCGTTTTCAAGGTCATCAAGGATGACCAGATCGGGCCGGTGCGGCCCGTGGCGCAGGCCGCGCATACGCTTGCCAGCACCGAGGGCTTGAAGCTTCACGTTTTGCGCGGTCAAAACGGTGCCGACGTTCCAGACGCGCCCGCGCCCGGTTTCGGCGGGGAAGTCCATGCCGAGGCGCGGATTGCCGTCCAGTTCCGCCTTGACCGCTTCAAGTAAAATAGCGGCCTGTTCCAGCGCGTCGGCAATGATCAGAATGTACTTTTTCCGGCCCGTCAGCACGCACCACAGCACGAAAAACAGGGAGATCAACGTGCTTTTCGCCTCCCCACGCGGGGCGGCAAGGGCTATATGCTGGCCCTCGCGGGCTTCGGCCATTTTCGGGAGCGTCGCGTCAAGCCATGTGTGCAGCGCCGAATCGCCGGGGATTGTGCAGTAGTGCGGAAAATATGTCCGGCGAAAGAAGGTGAAGTCGGCGAGCGCCCGTTCCCGGCGAACCGTGGAAGCCTTGGGATCAGACGGGAAACCTTCACAGTCAGCCTCGATCTGTTGCTGCAACGCGGCGGCAAGATCGGCGAGCGCGTACTGGAAATGTTTGGCGGAAAGCTTTTTCATTTAGCCAAGCTCCTTGGCGACATGCGCCCCGAACGGCTCCACAATCTCAAGGATTGCCAATGCGTGCTGCGGGAAGTGCTGGCGGGTGAAATCCGCAAGCATGCGCATAACGTCAAGGGCCGTGGCGAGCCGATCCGTTTCCGGCAGAACGCGGCGGCTGCACGCGACAATCTTGCTGAAGCTGTCCGCCAGTTTGGAAAGCGACTCGACCTTTTCGGCGGGCGCAAGTTCAACATCGGCGTCAATGGCTTCCATGAGGGCCTTGTGCCGGATGACGTATTGCGTGAGCAACTGCTTGGTAACGTCTTCCATGCCCGCGCTGGCAAGGCAGGCCGCCGCCCGCACTTTTTCCCAGTCGTCCTCGTCGGTTTTGAGGGCGTCCGCTTTCCAGCGGCGCGCCGTTCCTATGCTGATCCCGGCGGCTTCGGCGGCCTCCTCCAGCGTGAGCGCCTTGAAACAGTACGCCGCGCGCAACGCCATGCGTTTGCTCTGGGGATGAGCCATTACCGGTACATCCCGAACGTCAGATAAATGTAGCTCAAAACGCCGGATACCAGCGCCCCGGAGAACGAACCGCCCACGGCCCCGCGCCGCTCCGCCTCCTTCTCCATCCTGTCCATGCGCTCCAAAATGCGATCACACTTCCGGCTGACGCTTTCCCAAGCCTTCTTGTCGTCGTTGTTCTTCGATTCCATTACTCCCTCCGCGCCTCCGCAAGGCGATCCATCTTGTCGCACGCCTTATCCAGCGTTTTTTCGAGTTTTTGCGCCCGTTCCACGCACTCGCGGCGGCATACGTAGTCTCGCGGCAACAGTTCCTTGATGGACAACAGTTGCCGCTCAAGTTCCGCAATCCGGTTTTCCTGCCTACGCCAGACGTAGAGCAACACCCCGCACAGCGAGGAAAAGAGCCACGCCGGATCAAGCGTCAACGCCTCGATCATTGCGCCACCTTGACCAGCGCCTTTGCCTGCGCCTCAAGCCCCCGGCAATACCCGCCATAATCGCGGACATGGGCAAGCACGTCTTCGGGCGTCGCTAGTGCGTCGCCGCGTACCCCGGCTCCAGCGGGTCCGGTCTGTCCGGCAGGCGCAACAGTTCCGGCGGGATCGGCACCTTCGCCTCCGGGGCCACCACCGGCACCGGCAAGGCCGAGGGCTTCGTTGTACAGGCGCACCCAGTCAGCAGGCAGACCGCGACAATCACGGGCGGCAGCCAGAGAAACAGCTTGTAAACGTGCATCAAAATCCTTCCTGTTCTTCGCCAGTTGCGCGCGGGCGTCGGAAAGCTCGGCGGCAAGCGAGGCCACGCGGACGCTTTCCCGCTCCAGCTTCTCCCGGGCGGCCCGCTCGGCGGCGGCCACGGCTTCGGCGCGGGCCTTCTCTTTTTCCGATGCCTCTTGGGCCATGCCAGCGATCCGCGCCTCATGCCGGGCCTCCCGCAATGCAAGCTCGTCTTTCAGATCCGCAATCCAGACACCCGCGCCGATGAGCAGCAGGCCGCAGACAAAACCGATGGCCCGGGCGGTCATAGCGCCTCCCCGTCGGCCAGCCTCGCCAGCGCCGGGCGGTAGCGCTCGGCGGTGTAGCCCATGACGTCGCGGACGTACTGGCGGTTGATGCCGTAGGGCGTGCGGTCGGCGTAGGCCGCGCCGAGGCTTCCCTTGCTCTTGCGGCTGTGCGTCTCGACGTGCCCAAACCAGCGAGACTGATCGCAGCCCGGCACCTGTCGGCAATAAGCCCGATCCTGTAACACGCCGCCCAAACCGCCGTTGTAGGCGGATACCGTCATGGCGGCGCGGTCCTCGTCGGACGCGCAGCCTTTCAACGCATTCCAGTTCGTTCTATCTTTAAGGATAAGGGCGCGAAGCTGGAGGCGCGGATTGTAGCGGTCTTCCCACGTCCAGCCCTTGAGGGGCTTGTATTGCCGGACTTCATCCCACGCGGACATGCGGACGTTCCCGGCCTTGCCGTAGGCGATCGTGATCTGCCCGAGGCCAAAACCGTACTCGCGGGATGTGCGCAATTCCGTCTTCGGATTCCAGCACTTGGCGCTTTTCAGGCCGTAGCACGTCTCTTTTTCGACCTGCCCCGCATAGATCGCCGGATCGTAGAAATCCGGCGAGTACGTCATGTGCTCGTCAAAAAGGACGGGCAGGTACAACACGGCGAGCACGGGCAGCGCGGCGTACAGCTTCATCATTTGCCCCACAGCATGAGGCACAGAAGAATGGCGATCATGAGCGCCATGCGCGACGCGAAGATAACGGCGGCGGCCCGGTTGCCGACAACGGACTGGTAATACAGCTCCGACATGCGGACATACGGCGTCATGACTTTTGTGAGCAGCAGGGACGCCGCGCACATGCCGACGACATAGGCAAGATACCCGGCAAGGCCGAGGGTGACGGCGGGATCGACAAGCCAGCCGACGCCAAGGCAGATCAGGGCCAGCAACCAGACGCGGAAGTCATAGAAAGGTTTCAGCGTGGCAAAGAACTTTTTCAGCAATTCCATAGGAGTCCTCACGGTTCACGGGACTCCAGAAACAGGAATCCCCGGTCACTGGTAGAGTACCAGTGCCGGGGTGGCGGGATAGTTGACGCATGTCAGCGGGAGTTATTTAGTATACTTGGGGCATTCTTCGCTGTAGCTGGCGTAAAACAAAAGGCCGAGCTGCGGATCTTTTAAGCGTTCAAGGCATACACCATCTTTATACAATGAAAATTTATCTGGTTCTACTTTCGTAAATTCATTTATTAAAGACTGAATTTGTTTATCTTTTCCAAAAATTGTCTTTATCGTTTGTCTAACACCTTTTATATAGCGCGAAGGGGTTCCGTGTATATAATGTACATCGATACCTTCAACATTTTTGGCGTCATCCAAATAAAAACTGGCTATAATACCTTGTTCTAAAACATATACTTTACGCTTACCTTTATCGATGCTCTGTACGGTATCCCTTGCAAAATTTTCCATCCAAACAGGTTCAAAATCTTTCCAAGGTTGAGGCGTCAATATTTTCTCTGCATTAGCAGTGAGGGGTATCCCCAAACATAATAGCAGAGCTATAACAAATTTTTTCATATCTCACCCTCTTTCTTCACCACAGCCGCGCCTGTTCCTTCCCCCTGCCGAACAGCGGCGCGCTTGCCGTCTGGCATGGTAGCTTTTTCAGGATACGCCATACCTGCCTATCAGACAACCGATAGCGACGGGCCAGCCTTTCCACGATTTCCCGCTCGGTTACGCCGCTTTTCGCAAGCTTGTCGCGGACGGCGATGATCTCGGCGTCGCGGGCGTCCATGACCGCCGCCCGGCAGTTGGGGATGTACAGGGAAACGCCCGCGTACTCACGGCACAACGCGGTCGCAATATCCTTGCCGATGATTTCGGCGAGCCGCCGGTAGCGGGCCTCGCCCGTGACCGTGGCCCGCATGGGGACCGGGATCGTCGTGCCGCCAAGCTTTTCCACCAGATACGACACGACGGGCAGGCCGAGCCTGTCCGTCATGTCCCGCAAAGAAGAAGGGAGGGATTCAAGCGCCAGCATCACCGGCCCCTTGCGCCCGCTGGTGCTTGACCAGAGCCGTGATCACGCCGCCGAGCTGCTCGCCGTCGAGCCACGGAATACCTACGCCATACATTTTTTTTGCGATGGATTCGACGTACGCCCATGACTTCTTGGTGTCGATCCGCAAGGCGTTGATCTTGCCGAGCAGCTTTTCAAGCTCCGGGCGCACTTTCGGCCCCTTGGGGCGGCTGTCCTTCCAGCCGCGCTTGCGCAGGGCCGCGACAAGCATAACCAATTGGCGGTCGGAACAGCCCGCCGCCGAGCGCTTGCCGGTCAGGTTTTGCAGCATGGCGCGATAGGTGTCGTCGTCGAGGCCGAGGTCTTTACGGGCGATATGCAGTTTGGCCATAAGGGATTTGCGGGATTCCATTTCAGCTCCTCACAAGGGCATCCACAGGGTGAAGCTCAACGCCGCCGTACAGCATGACGGCCACATACCAAAGGCCGTCGGCGGCGCGGATGGGCGCGCTGGCGACGTATCCTGTCCAGACGGGCGACGCGCCGGGAATGCCGCGCGGCACCCGGACGTGGGTCTTTACGGGAAGGTCCGGCACGGTCACGGGAGCAATCCCGCCGCCCACCGCGAACTCGGCGGCAAGGGCGGCGACTTCATCGGGACACAGAAACAGCTTTTGATCCTCACCCAGATTGTACCAGCGGCGATCGAGCCGGACCCGGAAGCGCCCGGCGGGGCCGCCGTGGTTTTCCGCCGGGGAAAGCTCGATCTTCACGCGGCTGGTGCCAAAACGTACACCAATGGAGCCGCAAAACTGTTTGTCCGGGCGTGTCATTGCGCGCGCCACGGTTTGTTTTTGGGCAAAGATGCGGCAGGTGCCGCGTTGTTCAGGGCGTCGCAACATACCTTGACCATCTTCTCGGCGGCTTCGGGCACGTCTTTATCAATAAAGAAAGCCGCCGCGATGCGCTTCTTCGCCGTGTCTTGAATCGCGGGAATCCCAGCGCCGGAGCGGGTTGGAATGAAGCGGGGCATATATCCTCCTTTGTTGCTTGTGCTCATCAGGCCGGAAATCGTCCGGCGACGGCCCGTGTGGGGCCGTTTCGCATGGTTATTCCTCAATTTCTACACAGCCAGAAACAGAGAAGCACCTGTCTGAGCCGCCGTAAACATGAAAACGGGGGAGATCCCAATCGAAAGCGCAAAGCATTTTGGACTGCGGCGTCTGTCCGTCCGATTGCAGGAGTATCTTTTCAACCATGCGTTCCGCCTCTTCTTTTGAAGCGGCAAGGATTGTTCTGCTCGCAGATCCAAAAAGGTTCACGCTCACCTTGTATTCTTTCAGTGCGCCGGGATTTCTTCTGCTCATTATCCGTTCTCCTCTTCGGGGGCTGTGAGCGCGAGCGAAATAGTCAAATTGAAGAGGGAGGTAGAGAGCAAGAGTTCCATTCCCGCTTTTCCTTCCATAGCCATAAACATGGCGCACTCCCGCAGCGTCGCCTCAAGGCCTTTCTCCCGGAGCGCTTCAATGCCGGATAGTTCACTCATGGTATTGTTCCTTTTAGGCATGGGCGGTTTCTTCATTGGCGCACAGCTTGGCGAGGTGCAGCCTGAAAGCCTCTTCCTCGGCTGCGGACAGCGCGGCTGTTTCGCTGCGCAGATTCTTGATGATGGTGGGGAGCAGTTCGGCGACGCCGTCGGGATTGACGCGCAAGGCCGTTTCAAGGTGGGCGATCAGGCGTTCGATGCGTTGTGCAAACATGGCGCTATCCTTTACGGTTGGGGTTAAATCTGCATTTCTGACACGCCCGCCAGCGGCGCAATGCAGCCGGGCTGGACGTGGGGACTTTTCCGGCATAACGGGCGCAGTCGTGAAAGCTCACCATTTCGTCGCTATACGGGCAGAGATTCCGGGCGTAGCGCTTCATGACGCGATCAGCCATGCGCCACGTGTCCGCCGGGTATTTTTCGGCGATCAACGTGCTGACGGCCCCATGACTGACGCCAAGCTCACGGGCCGTCGGCGCAACGCCGATCTCGGAGACGCGGGTGCGGAGCAGGGAAAGCCAGTCAGACATCGTGTACCTCCCCTGTGTTGGGATCTGTGAGCGTCTTCGAGCGGGTATTTAGGGCGGGAGCCTGTCGTCCGGTATTGTTGATGAGGCGGAAAAGCTGCGGGTTACGCGGCGTCCGTTCGACGTATCCGGCTTCCAAAAGCGCCCGGACGTAGCGCCACAGGCCCCGTTCCGCGTCCTTTTCCGTCCCGTCGGCAAGGGTCATGAGCAGATCGTCAATACTCCACATAGTCCGTATGCGGATCAGGTTCCAAACGCGGCCCCGCAGGGAAAGGCGGGAACGGGCGGCGAAATCGCCTTTTTGAGAACCAGAAGAGCGTCTTTTGCCACTGGCGAGAAAAAACCGTCCGTTATTCGTAATCTGATAACCTTCTTCACTTTTTATGATATAACCCCGTCTGACTAGATACCTTGCGGCCCAGTAGACACTGACAACGGAAACCCCAAGGTGAGCGGTGATTTCCTGTGCCCGCATGGCCTTTCCGCCAGCGAGCAGATCGAGCAAGGACTGTCCGGTCGTCGCCATTATGACACCCTCTTCGCGCGCACACCGCGCGGGATGCGGTTTTGCCAGTCATGGGAAAGTGCGATGCCTTCAAGGTGGGAAACGTCAATGCGCTTCATGCCGTTGGTAGCCGCCACCTGTTCGATGGTGGCTATGATGTTCAGCACTTCCCGCATGCGCCCGCCTGACAAACGATAGATTTCCGCTATCAAGTCCGGGGTCATTTCAACTTCGGAAAGCCCAGTGCAGGCTACGCGCACGTCTTCAAGCGTAGCGGGTTTGAACTCAATCACTCGGGCGATACGGCTACTGATTTGCTTGTAGGAGGCGATATTCTGTTCGATTTTTTCCATGCCGATCAGCACTACCGTTACCTCGGCCCGGTCGGAGATGTCGCGGATTTTTTCCAGTGCGGCGGCCTTGTTGTTCAGGGTGAATTCCGCCTCATCGATCACGATCGGAAGTTGCGCCCGCGCGATCGGCTCAAGCAGACGGGCAAAGAGCGTCTGCGCCGTGCCGCGCGTATCCACCTTCAACTCCTTGGCAAGTTCGACGAGGGCATATTTCGGCGTCCAGTCGACGTTTGCCCGCAGGAAAATGGCCCCGGATTCGGCGGCCCAGTTAAAGACCGTGTGCGTTTTTCCGTAGCCCGGCGCGCCATGCACAAGCATGAGCCCCGCTTCCTTGGCCCCGCGCTGTTCCACGGCCTTGACGGCGGCGGAAAAATTCCTGTAGTTCTCTGTTTTTACAAAGCATTTGCGCATATTCTTACGTCCTCCCATGCCAGTTCGCGCTGGCGGTAATAATCTTCAAGGGAAAGATATTCTTCCGTCTGGACATATTGGCGTATCCATTCCAGATCGCCGTCTTCCCACCTGTCGGGGTACTGCGCGAGCCATTCGTACCTGTCGGGGCCGCAGGCGAAACAGGGCCGCCGTAGGTCATCCGGGATCGGCGCTTCCTCTTCAACAGGGGGGAAAATTTCGCGGAGCTGTTCGGGGTGCTCATGGGCCGCAGGCTGTGCGGGCACAAAGTCGCGGGCCATGCTGTCCGCCACGTCGATCACCACGCCGCCGGTCTGATCGGGAAGCGCAACGGTTGCGCCGGGAATAACGGCCTGCACCTTCCTTTCGAGGCGCTGCACCTGCGCCTTTTCGCGCTTGTCGCGTCCGGCCTGAATCCGGGATTTCGGGAAGTACGGCATGGCGTTGCCGTTCAGTTCCGCCGTGCAGATTTTCCGCCCGTCGAGCGTCCAGACATAGACCTTTGAAGAGTCCCAAATGTCGTAGCGCACCTGCACGCGCTCGCCGTGAAAGTCCGCAAGCTCGAAAGAAAAATACTTGGCGTTGTAGAAGGTTATCCAGCCGTTGCGGACTTGCCGCTGTTCGGCGGGCATAAACAGTTCTTCGCGCAAGTCGTCCGGCACGGTGACGGGTTCCCAGTTTTGCGCCGTGAATGTCGCCCAATATTCGTCGGGCGAGTAGTTCCGGCGCTTGCCCGTGCCGTCAACAAAACGAGGGAGCCCCCGGTGGGGGGTGGCGTTGTACTGCGCAACCCGGCGCTTGAGCGCGTCAAGAAAGTCCTGCCATGTAGGCAGCAGCTTGGTGGTGCCGGATTCCTTGATCTGCTTTCTGGACAGCTTGAAAACCTTGTGGGCGGCATCCGGGTCCATGTCGTATGTGGTGCAGGAGGAGAACTGCTTGCACAGCCGCCGCGTAAGCGTCTGGACGGCGCGTTCCATGAGACCTTTGCCTTGCGGACGCCCCGGAATGGCGTCGGCTTTTTCAATGCCGAGCCGCTCCAACATGCCGACACCTTCCGCCAGCATGAGCTTGTTTTTGTACCCCGGCCCGTTGTCCGTATAGAAGATCGCGGGAATGCCACCGGCACAACAGGCCATGCGCAACGCATCAAGGATCGTGAACTTGTCCTCGGCAAGCGCAACGGAAACGCCCACGACGCGGCGCGTCGCCACGTCCACCACAAACGTCAGCTCGGGCTTGAAGGGCTGCCCGTTATAGGGGTGCAGCACTTCAACGTCGGCTGTCGTGCCGTCTGCCGTGTAAACGTCCGTCGGCAACAGGTCGTCCGTCAGGCGGAGCTTGTGCGGGCGCAGGCGCAGCAGGGCGTTGCCCGTCTTGCGGCCCGCCTCACGTTCGGGGAGGGCGATCTTTTGCAACCAACGGCGCACGGCGTAGATTGACGGGATGCCGAACTTTTGCAGCTCGGCGGCGACATTTAGGAGAAAACGCTGTGTATCCGTCACATTGAAATCGACAGGAAGATTGGTATCCACACCGGCGATAATGCTTTGACATGCAGCGGTGAGTGCTTCATGCGCCTGCGCTACGGAAGGCTTTTGCGGGTGTTGCCAGAACTTGAGGAACAGGTGCAGCCACGCGGGGGACGTCATATCCTTTTGGGGATGGCGCGGGATAAGCCCGGCCTCGCCTTTTTCGGCGTAGGTCTTTGGTCGGAGTCAGCGTCGGGAACGTATCATCGGTCAAAAAAGTTATGACCG
>OGYA01001820.1_pt1 | contig 13364 bp, 10 predicted proteins | sample 1576401 | NCBI WGS metagenome assembly OGYA01 (sample SAMEA3541485, study PRJEB24748) | human gut metagenome | biome: human gut; feature: human-associated habitat; material: faeces | place: China | collected 2012 | reverse complement strand
AGACTTTGCAAATTTCGTATATCGGTATGCAGACTGCTGAGGTAGCAATTGCACCGATAATCAAAGTGATATTAAAGACTGATGCTAAGGCACTTGACGAAGTCGTAGTAACAGCAATGGGTATCTCAAAAGAGAAAAAAGCGTTAGGGTATGCCGTACAGGATGTGAAAGGAGATAAGCTGACTCAAGCATCAAGTAGTAACCTTTCCAGCGCTTTACAAGGTAAAGTTTCAGGAGTAGAGATCTCACCGTCATCAGGTATGCCGGGTGCCTCTTCCAAAATGACTATTCGCGGATCACGCTCGTTTACAGGAGATAACACTCCCCTGTATGTTGTGGATGGTATGCCTATCTCATCATCTACAGACTTGGATACTTTCAACTCTGTTACAGGCTCTGACTATGCAAACCGTGCGGTAGATATCGACCCGAATGACATTGAAAGCATCAACATCCTGAAAGGTCAAGCTGCTTCTGCTCTGTATGGTATGCGCGCATCAAATGGTGTGGTAGTAATCACTACCAAGAGCGGTAAAGGTGCACGTAAAGGTAAACCGGAAGTTACCATCAACACTGGTTTATCATTCGATAAGGTTTCTACTATGCCGGATTTCCAAAAAGAATTCGCACAAGGATTTAATGGTGCTTTTAGCCCATCAGATTCTCGTTCTTGGGGCCCTTTGATCTCAGAACTGGCTAACGATCCCAAATATGGTGGCAATACGGATAATACCTATACCCAGAAATACGGTAAACATCAGGGGCAATACTATGTAGACCAGCGTGCCAAAGCAGGACTGGACCCATGGGCTACTCCTCGTGCATATGACAATGCTAAAGATTTCTTTAATACAGGTGTAACGTGGAACAGCAGTGCAAACGTGGCACAAAGCCTCGATAAAGGAAGTTACTCTTTGTCTTTAGGAAGTACTACTGCAAACGGTATTGTACCTTCTACAGGTATGGATCGTTATAATGCAAAACTAACTGCACAAGCTCAATTGAACAAAAATTGGTCTACCGGTTTCAATGGAAACTTCGTTTATTCTAAAATCAAAAAGCAAACCGGTGCCAACAATGGTATCCTGGCAACTGTATATGGTGCACCGTCCAGCTACGATTTAGCCGGTATCCCATCACACATTGATGGAGATCCTTATACACAAAACACGTATCGTTCGACAGGCGGTTTCGATGGTGCTTATTGGGCCGTTGAAAATAACTCTTTTAAAGAACGTACTCAACGTTTTTTTGGAAATGCATTTGCTAAATATTCTACTGATTTCGGTACAGAAAATCATAAACTGGATGTAAAATACCAGTTAGGTACCGATGCTTATACCACTAACTATACCGATACATGGGGATATGGACACTCCAACGGAACAGGTAGCATTGAAGAGCAGAGCGTTACAAACAATGAAATAAATTCATTGTTAACTGTTACTTATGACTGGAAAATCACTCCGGAACTTGACTTAAATGTATTATATGGTAATGAATTAGTCGATAATTCTTCAAAATACAAATACAACCTCGGAAATAACTTCAATTTCCCAGGATGGAACCATATAGCTAACGCATCAATCTATTCGTCTACAGGAACCTACCATCGCGAGCGTACCGTTGGTAACTTCGGTAACATTTCATTAGCATATCGTAGCATGCTGTATTTGAATGCTACTGTTCGTAATGATATTGTTTCATCCATGCCACGCAACAACCGTTCATTCACTTACCCTTCCGTTTCTCTTGGTTTCATCTTTACCGAATTGGAAGCACTGAAGAATGATGTTCTGACTTATGGTAAAATTCGCGCTTCTTATGCAGAAGTAGGGCAGGCAGGTACTTACTATCCTTCTTACTATAAAACTCCGGTCTATGGTGGCGGATTCTCGTCAGGAACTCCTATCCAGTATCCTATTGGATCAATCAGCTCATATATTCCATATTACAAAATTTATGATCCTAACCTGAAACCTCAGAACACCAAATCATACGAAATCGGTGCAGACTTCAGTTTTTGGAACGGTTTAGTTTCATTGAACTATACATATTCACGCCAGAATGTAAAGGATCAGATATTCGAGGTGCCTTTGGCTACTTCTACCGGATATAGCGAATTGATCACAAATGGTGGATCGGTACATACAAACTCACACGAAATCACTTTGAGTGTAAATCCGATCCAAACTAAGAACTTCAACTGGGATTTTGCATTCAATTTCTCTAAAATCGACAACTATGTCGATAAATTAGCTCCGGGTGTATCAAGCATCATGTTAGGAGGTTTTGTTGATCCGCAAGTACGTCTGAGTGCCGGTGATAAATTCCCGGTTATCTATGGTACAAGCTATCAAAGAAACGAAGATGGTCAGATTGTCGTAGATGAAAACGGTATGCCGACATTAGGTGAAAACAGAGTGTTGGGAAGTGTATCTCCTGACTTCAGACTGGGCTTCAATACTACTTTTGAATTTTATAAGTTCCGCCTCTCTGCAGTACTTGACTGGAAGCAAGGTGGATGTATGTATGCCGGTACTGTGTCAACACTCGACTATTATGGTGTAACCCAGAAATCAGCAGACTATCGTAAAGCTGATTACTTCTACTTCAATAAACCGGCTGTAAAACAGTTGGCAGATGGTTCTTACGCACCTAATGACATCAAAATCAGCGGTGAGAACGCTTATAATTACTTCGACAGATTGAGTACGATCTCTGAAGCCGGAGTATACGGTTCTTCATTCCTGAAATTACGCGAAATCGCTTTAAGTTATCCGGTACTGGATAAGTCATACTTAGGCGTAACAGTAAACGTCTTTGCACGTAACTTATTGCTTTGGTCAGAAATGGATAATGGTATTGACCCTGAATCATCACAGGGAAATAACAACATGGCTGGTGCTTTCGAACGCTTCTCGCTCCCGGGAACATCAAGCTATGGTTTTGGTATTACAGTTAAATTCTAAAAAGGACAAAAATGAAATCAATATTTAATTTATCAAAAGGCATATTGTCTGTGGCATTGATTTCCGTTGCATTTGCTTCCTGTTCGGAAGATACAATGGATCGTATTAATGAAGACAAAGACCACACAACCAGTGTACCTGCCAAATTCATCTTGGCTGACGTAATCACTGCAACTGCATTTAGCAATATCGGAGGCGACTTTAATACATATTATTCTACCTACGTAGAGCATATGGTTGGAGTAGACAATCAATTGGCAAATGCGGAAAAGCGTAACGGAGAGCCTTCGGCATCTTCTACTTTTAACAATGTATGGGGTAATTTATACTCTACACTGAAGAATGCACGTATCGCAATTAACATAAGCTCAAATGAGGTTTCAGCCAATTATACAACCAAAGGTATTGCCGAAGTATTGGCCGCAATCAATGCAGGACTGATCGCAGACTCATTCGGTGACACTCCTTTCAGCCAGGCTGCCCTTCCGGAATTAGTCAATGGACAACCCCAGTTTATGACTCCGGAATTAGATAAGCAAGAAGCTATTTATACTACCATTATGGAATATTTGGATGCAGCAATCACTGATCTTCCCAAAGGTGACAAAAGCGATGAAATTGGTGAGTATGACTTCATATATAAAGGTGACGGAGAAGCATGGTTAAAACTAGCATACGGCTTGAAAGCTCGTTATACAATGCGTCTGTTAGCTCGTTCTTCTTCAAAAGAAGCTGATTTACAAAAAATTTTAGAGTACATAGAGAAATCATATACATCTATTCAGGATCAAGCTGCTTTCTCTATTTATAGTGCAACAAACTTAAACCCGTTATTTGACTTCCAGTGGAGCCGTGACGGATTGGCTGCAAGTAAAAGCTACGCTGATAAACTAATAGAACGTAAGGATCCGAGATTACGCCGTATCTTTTGCATTGGACAAGGTAAGGTAACTGGAGAAGAAAAAGCTGTGTCCATCCAAGTAACCGGTGCAGATGACCCAAGATTCCTTATGGCCGATAACGGTACGGCAGAGTCTGTTAAATATGAATATAATACTCCTATATTCGTATATTCGCAAACATGTCCAACCTTATTAATGAGCTATCATGAATTACTTTTCCTGAAAGCTGAAGCATTGGCTCGCTTGAATAAGACCAATGATGCGGCAGATGCTCTGAAAGATGCTATTGTTGCAGCCATTGCAAATGCAGAAACAGGTGTAACAGCTGCACTTAACGCTCCTACAGTAAAAAGTTACGGAGGCGTTAAAGAGACTACCAAAGCTATCACAACTGCTGAAGCAGAAGAGTATTTCACCAACAACGTAAAACCATTATTCGATGCCAATCCTGTAAAAGAGGTAATGGTACAGAAATATATTGCATTCCTTGGAGCCTTCGGTGAGACAACAGAATGCTATAATGATGTACGCCGCCTCAAAGCAATGGGTGAGGAATATATCAAACTGGACAACCCTTACAAGTTCCCACTTCGCGCACCTTACGGAGCAGATGATGTAAGTGCAAACCCGAACGTAGAATCTGCATTCGGAAACGGCCAGTATGTATATACCGATCCGGTTTGGTGGGCCGGCGGTAGCCGCTAATCAGCATAATGCTTTCTAAAGTATTTATCAAACAATAAAGAGAATGCCCGGATTTACATATAAAACGTATCCGGGCATTCTTCTTTTTCTGAACGAATCAGTATCTGATTTATAGCAACCCTTCTTTCAAGATACCTACCAATATCGGATGCAATCCACTAACAAAACATTCAACAGCAATCACCATCAAAATAAGTCCCATCAAACGCATCATCACGTTATTTCCGGTCTCCCCCAACACTTTAACTAATCGGGTAGACGCACGCAGAATCAAGAAGGTAATAAAATAGATCAAAGCAATAATGCCAATTAACGTTCCTTTCATTTCAATGGTATGGGCATCCTCCATCAAAACAATGGCATTAGCTATCGCCCCCGGACCACAAAGCATAGGTATGGCAAGTGGAGTGATCGAAATATCGTCAGCATAGGTTTTAATCTCTTCATCTTTCAATTTCATCGGAGTGTACCGTGCCTGCAACATATCAAAGCCTATCTTGAAAATAATCACTCCACCTGCAATACGAAATCCGTTGGTCGAAATACCGAAGAATTTAAAAAGGAATTGCCCTGCAAAAACAAATACCATTAAAGTGATAAACGAGACGAAAGTGGCACGGCGAACAACCGCTTGCCGCTCTTTATCAGTCATACCATGAGTCATGGTCAGAAAAACGGGCATTGTACCCAACGGATTAGTCAACGTAAAGAAAGAAGTGAAACAGAGTAAAGCAAAAGGCAAGAGAGTGTCCATAGTTGTATTTTTATGCGTTCTATATTGAACGCAAAAATACAATATATCTATAAATGTTACAACAGTTCCACCAACTCTTTCAAATCAGTCATTGAATAAGTAGGACGGAAAGGAAAATCAGTGCGTCCGGACACATTATAATAAGCCTGATGTATTCCCACTCCATGGGCGCCAACAATATCAGCTTCCCAACTATCCCCAATCATTAATGATTCACGTAGTTCGGATTGTGTAGCCGACAAAGCAAAATGAAAAATTTCCGGCCAAGGCTTCATCACTCCCAGATCTTCCGAAAGAATTATTTTATCAAAATATGTATCAATGCCTGCCGAACGCATTTTACAGGATTGCAATTCCCTGAAACCATTTGAAAGAATATACAAATTATATTTAGGTGCCAAATACGAAAGTACCTCTTCCGCATACGGCATTAGCCGCCTTTTAGTAGGAACTATCAAAAAGAAATCGTCAGAATAACGTTTTGCAAGCATTTCATCGTCAACGCCAACAGCTTTCAAAGGATATAAAAAACGCTGTCGATTCAACTCTTCTTTAGTCACCTCCCCGTTTCCATATTCTACCCACAACTCCGCATTCCTCTTTTGGTAAAGAGAATAAAAATGGGAAAACGAATCGAAATACCTTCCCAATCCATATTTATCGTAAACTTCTTCAAACGTATCATACGCATTTTGGGAAAAGGCCCAGAGAGTATCATCTAAATCAAAAAACAGGTTTCTATATTTCATATTAATATATCAGGTACATTTCAAAAAAGAGAGCACGGATTACATACTGTGTAGTCCGTGCCCTTATCAGTTACGTTTGTTTTATACTACTTATTTGACCTGGATTACCAGATATTTAGATACACTCCAGAATTCTTTCGGATTCGTGATCTTCAAAGTCAGCTGACCTTTATCATCTTTAACCAGCTCGTAAGATTTAGCCGGATGAGTAGTGAGCAAATCAGCACGTTTAGAATATAATTTAATCTCTTTAGTAGTACGGATATCGATCTGAGTAAAATAATCCTTGTTGAAATCCGCACTCTTCAGCACATCCCCTTTTTCAAGAATCTTCTGAGATTTAAGCTCCGATTTAGTACCAAACACAAACCATGCACTATTGATGGCCTTATCCTGTTCTGCTACGGTCTTTGCCTTGGCTTCATTTTCAGCAGCCAATGACTCTTTATCGGCAGTCAGTCCGGTTACTGCAGCATCCAACTCCTGAATACGGATATTCTTAGAAGCTAATTCAGCCTGAAGTTCTTCGATACGCTGAGTTTTAGCAACCAACTCCTGAGTCAAAGATTCAACGGCTTTTTTCAATTGTGCCGAATTATTCTTACTATTCTTCAGCATAGCCTGCAACTTAGCGATCTGTGCCTTGTTTTCTTCCATCTGTTTCGTGATGAATTCAATATCAGATGCTATTTGTTGTTTTGCGGTTGCAGAATTCTCAGAGATAGTGCCACGGGTCAAGTCAACACGGCTTTCAGCTGCGTTTATTCTACGAAATCCTTCCTGAACTTCGTTGAAAGTACCCATCATTTCGTCCAATTCGGCATTGCGCTGGGTCAACTCCATCAAAAGAGAATCATTTTCTGCCTTCAGGTCCTTACTTCCACCACCCAGGCCGTTACACGAAGCCAACATAGCTGCGCATACTAATAAAACTACTAACTTTTTCATACGATTACGTTTTACGTTTTTAAATGAAGTTATTATTAATCGTCTATTCCTGCAAGTACAATCACAATCTCGCCCCGGGGTTCGGTAACGGTAAAGTGTTCTATCAATTCACTCAAAGTCCCGCGAACCGTTTCCTCATGAATCTTTGAAATTTCACGGGACACAGATACCCGACGTCCGGGACCGAAATATTCGGCAAACTGTGTCAATGTTTTCAGCAAACGATGTGGGGATTCATAAAACACCATTGTTCTGTGTTCATCCACCAACGATTTCAATTTTGTCATACGCCCCTTTTTCTGAGGGAGAAAACCTTCGAAACAAAACTTTTCGTTAGGCAATCCCGATGCTACCAACGCCGGAACAAAAGCTGTTGCCCCGGGCAGGCATTGTACTTCGATACCATTGCGCACACATTCACGAACTACCAGAAAACCCGGATCAGAAATTCCCGGTGTTCCGGCATCCGAAATCAAAGCGATGGTTTCTCCTGCCTTTATTCTATTAACAACACTCTCCACCGTTTTATGTTCATTAAACTTATGGTGGGATTGCGTCGCGTTTTTAATCTCAAAATGTTTCAGCAAGATTCCGGAAGTACGGGTATCCTCCGCCAGAATCAAGTCGACCTCCTTCAGGACTTTAATAGCCCTAAATGTCATGTCCTCCAAATTCCCGACCGGCGTCGGTACCACATATAGTTTTCCCATATCCTAATAATCGCGTTTTTATATAAAGTACTTTTTGAGAAGTTCCACTAAATCAGCTTTAGCTTCATTTTCCTCTTCCACCTTTATTTTAGAAGATAAGAAAACAAGAGCCGCATCCAGTGAATGCATCTCCCCAATCTGTTGCAACACATGATTCATTTGCTCCATGCTTCCCCCAAACAGTTCACGGGAAAAGCGAAACGAATCATTCAGACTGATTGAACGGCGTAAATCTCCAGCTGTTTTAATCCGCTCGGCCAAAATAGGTGTAGAAGCCGTATTGGTTTCAATTTTCATAGATACTTCAGCCGATTGTGCCGGTTCTACGGTCACTTCAGGCAATTCCAATTGTTCAGATTCCGGCATCTCCGGAGCCTCCGGAACTATTACAGGCTCTTCATCTTTCTCTGGGTTACCCACAACTATTTCTTCTTCTTCTTCTTCTTCTTCTTCTTCTTCTTCTGCTGCTGCTGCTGCTGCTGCTGCTGACACAGGTTCCGGCATTGGATTTATAATCCGGTCAGGAAGTTCGTTTTCCGGTAGTGCTCCCCGGTCCAACTGTTCCAGTAAGATGTCCAACCGGCCACGCATTTGCACAATATTTCTCTTTGCCACTTCACGCAAAGCAGAGTCCGGTTTACGCGAAACGGCCTCCATCAGGCATTTAAGTTCCTGAATATCCAATTCTATATCGTTCAACAATGCTTGCATATCTACATCTGAATTTCTTCTTGAATGACTTCGCAAATGTAGAAATAAATAATGAAAAAACACCGAGAAGCCAATAAAACTATTACTTTTGCAACCAATTATAACATACATCAGCATGGTATTATTTTCAGAAGATCATATACAAGAGACGAGAAGAAGAGGAAGAATTGAAGTAATTTGCGGTTCCATGTTTTCAGGAAAAACCGAAGAACTGATCCGTCGCATGAAGCGGGCCAAGTTTGCCCGCCAACGCGTAGAGATATTCAAACCTGCCATTGACACACGCTATTCTGAGGGGGACGTTGTTTCACATGACAGTAATACCATTTCCTCCACCCCCATCGACTCTTCAGCCAGCATACTGCTTTTCACATCCGAAATTGATGTGGTAGGCATTGACGAGGCACAGTTCTTCGACAGTGGTTTAATAGATGTATGCAATCAATTGGCAAACAACGGAGTACGTGTCATCATAGCCGGATTGGACATGGACTTCAAAGGCATACCGTTTGGTCCGATGCCAGCTTTGTGTGCCATTGCCGACGAAGTATCCAAGGTACATGCCATTTGTGTAAAATGTGGACAATTAGCCTCTTTTTCACACCGTACGGTGAAAAACGACAAACAGGTGCTATTGGGTGAAACAGCCGAATACGAACCTTTATGTCGGGAATGTTACCAGAAAGCCCTGCAAGAGGACAAAGAAAAATCATAATGACCTCACGGTAGCAAAGCCCGGACATTTCCGGTGAGGTCGCACATCAAACGTCAGATTATTATGGAAAGGAAAAAGATTACATTTGATAGTTTCATACGTGGTTCCATCTGCTGTGCGCTCATTGTGGGATTACTGATACTTTTTAAAAGGCTCAGCGGCGTGCTGCTACCTTTTTTTGTGGCATGGCTTATCGCTTATATGATTTATCCGCTCGTCAAATTTTTCCAGTATAAATTACGCTTTAAAAGCAGGATCATTTCTATTTTCTGCGCATTGTTCAGCATTACCATAATAGGAATTGCCATTTTTTACCTTTTAGTGCCCCCAATGCTTGCCGAAATAGGACGAATGAACGATCTGTTGGTTACTTATCTGACTAATGGTGCTTATCGTTCCGGAACAGTGCCTCCTACTCTTTCGGAATTTATCCACAGACATATCGACCTTCAGGCACTGAACCGAATCTTAAGTGAAGAAAATATAATGAATACCATTAAAGAGACTGTTCCTAAACTTTGGGCACTCGTTGCGGAATCTATTAATATTCTGTTTAGCGTATTCGCTTCATTCATCATTTTATTATATGTGGTATTCATCTTGCTCGACTATGAATCCATCGCAGAAGGATGGCTTCACCTGCTACCAGGCAAATACCGTACCTTTGCATCCAATCTGGTCAATGACATACAGGATGGAATGAATCGCTATTTCCGCGGCCAGGCACTTGTTGCCTTCTGTGTCGGCATCTTGTTCAGCATTGGGTTCCTGATCATCGACTTTCCGATGGCTATTGCCTTGGGACTTTTCATTGGTGCCCTCAATATGGTTCCATATCTGCAGATTATCGGTTTCTTGCCTACCGTCATATTAGCAATCCTAAAAGCTGCTGATACCGGTGAGAATTTCTGGGTAATCCTGGCAGGTGCCCTCGTTGTTTTTATTGTTGTTCAAGCCATCCAAGATGGTTTCCTTGTCCCAAGAATCATGGGAAAGATCACAGGGCTCAACCCTGCCATCATTCTTTTATCTCTTTCCATCTGGGGATCCTTGCTCGGGATGTTAGGTATGATCATAGCACTCCCGCTCACCACCCTAATGCTCTCCTATTATCAACGTTTCATCATCAATAAAGAGAGAATAAAATACGATACACATGAAACATCTGATAATCAGAAGATAGAGGGAGATGACGAAAAATAAATAAAACTTTTTTCACCCAAAAGCTTGCAGATATAAAAAAAGTCACTACCTTTGCACCCGCAATCAGGAAATAACTGATACGCAAATAAGGATTGATTCGCTAGCTCAGCAGGTAGAGCACAACACTTTTAATGTTGGGGTCCTGGGTTCGAGCCCCAGGCGGATCACATAAGAACAAAGCCAAACGGCGACAAAAAAGAGACAAGTCCTACAATATCAACGTATTGTAGGACTTTTTTTTATGTTTCAGTCTTGCCTGAAAGACAAAAAAGGGGCACGAAAAGACACACTTTAGTATCCAAATCGTACCCCCTTCCCCAAAAAACGATTAGGGGGTACGATTGTCGGAAAATGGCTTACTTTTGACGTGATTTGTCTATACTCTATTTATCTCATTTACAGTGATTAAAATTAGTTTTGCAATCTAAAAAAAAGTGAGATTATGAAGAATGAAAAGAGTACATTCAGCGTATTGTTTTACCTGAAAAAAGACAAGATGAAAAAGAATGGTTTAGTACCCATTCATGCCCGTATCACAATCAACGGCAAACAAACCCAATTCAATACCAAGTTAGAAGTCTTTGAAACTAACTGGAAATCCGGCAGAGCCATAGGTAAATCTATGGAGATACAAAGGCTTAACTCCATGCTGGACGACATCAAAGCAAATATACGTTCCCACTTCCACAATCAATTAATGCGGGATAGTTATGTTACACCCGAAAGCGTGAAAAATGCACTATTGGGAAAAGAGGAAGAAGCAAATACCATTATTTCTTTTTTTACTCAACACAACGACCAATACAAGAAAAAGGTCGAAGCGGGAGAAGCGACCCCCAAAACATACAGCAGATACGAACTAACCAAGTTACGCCTGACTGAATACATGAAAGATGAATATCGTGTATCAGATATGCCGATACGCCAAATCAACAAGGTATTCATCGAAAACTTCTACCTATATATAATAAAGAACCACGACTGTTCACCCAATACGGCAATGAAGTTTATCCAGCGTTTCCGCACGGTGGTAAACTTTGCACAGGGTACGGGATTGATTACTGCCGACCCGTTCGCCAATTATAAACTCAAATTCGAGTATATAGAAAGAGGGTATCTTGACAAGGACGAGATAAGCAGGATATGCAATAAAGATTTTGCTTCAAAACGGTTGGAACAAGTGCGGGATATATTCATTTTTAGCTGCTATACGGGACTTTCATACGTGGATATATGCGAATTAACCAGCAACGATATACGTTTGGCATTTGATGATAATTTGTGGATTATAAAGAAGCGTCACAAGACTAAAGTAACATCAAATATCCGGTTACTGGATATTCCGAAAGCTATCCTGAACAAATACGAGGGAAAACTTAAAAACGGTCAGCTATTACCAGTTATCAGCAATCAAAAGATGAATGATTATTTGAAAGAAATTGCCATCGTATGCGGAATTGACAAAAACGTCACCTTCCATCTTGCCCGCCATACGTTTGCAACGACCATTACTTTAGCCAATGGTGTACCCATAGAAAGTGTTTCTAAAATGCTGGGACACACGGATATTCGCACTACACAAATATACGCAAAAGTGATAGATACGAAGTTGAGTAACGACATGGAATTATTGGCACAAAAAATCAATATCAAAAGCCCTGTTACTTTATAATAGAACCGGAACTGGTCACAAACTGTGACCAGTTCCTTACCAACTACATACTAATAATCTTATAATTAATTGATATATGAAATTATTACCAATTAAAAATACTTGCCTAACATTAGAAGAAGTTAGTCTTATTTTGAAAGCCCGATTTACAACAGTACGTTTAGACAAAATCCGGGATATATTTCTCTTTTCATGCTTCACAGGATTAAATTATAGCGATATTAAAAATCTGACTACAAAGAATTTAGTCGTTACTCCTAACGGGAAATACTGGATAAAGATTTATATACAGAAAAGCAGCGTTCCAATGAATATTCCTCTTTTGGATATACCACGTATTATTTTAGAGAAATACAGTGAATATTCAAATAGCACAGGATTACTGCTGCCTGTACCCAGCATTCAAAAGATGAATTACTACCTTAAAGAAGTAGGCGAAGAATGTAAAATAGAAAAGCAGCTTACCTTCAATTTTGCAAGACATACGTTCGTTTACACTATCTTAAAGGGTAACGGTTTAGCAACAGAAACAGTAAATAAACTCACAGGAAGAAAGTCTTTGAACTGTGGAAAAGTTACTGATTTTCAGCTATACAAGGCAATGGAAAAAGTTTCAGAGAAATTAAAAGAGAACAATATTATTAACATCTAACTGACGAAATTATGGACTTACAAATCATCCAAAGCAAGATTTATGAAATCAGGGGTTGCCGGGTTATGCTCGATAGCGACCTTGCGGCACTTTACCAAGTGGAAACAAAAGCGTTGAAACAGGCTGTAAAACGTAATATCGACCGCTTCCCGGACGACTTTATGTTTCAGCTTACCAAAGAGGAAATGGAATCTTTAAGGTCACAAGTTATGACCTTAGAAAAAGAAACAGGGGACGAAACAAACTTGAGGTCACAAACTGTGACCTCAAGATGGGGTGGCTCTCGTTATCAAAATTTTGTGTTCACCGAGCAAGGGGTCGCCATGATTTCATCCGTTTTAAGAAGCGATACAGCCGTTAAGGTGAATATCTCCATCATGCGTGCTTTCGTCCTCATGCGCCAAATGTCAATCGGTTACGAGGAACTTCTTAAACGCATTGAAGAACTGGAACAGAGTACGGACGCACAATTCAGCGAAGTTTACCAAGCACTTACCCAGTTACTAAGCAAACCCCAACCAAAACCACGCAAACCGATAGGATATAGAACCTATGACGAATAACGGTTTAAGGTATTCGGTTGTCTAAGGGGTGTCACCAGTGATACCCCTTTTTTAGTTCCCTAAAGTAATGTATCTCAATCACAAATTTTAGCAAAGTTACAGCCCGGC
>OGYA01001812.1_pt1 | contig 13400 bp, 10 predicted proteins | sample 1576401 | NCBI WGS metagenome assembly OGYA01 (sample SAMEA3541485, study PRJEB24748) | human gut metagenome | biome: human gut; feature: human-associated habitat; material: faeces | place: China | collected 2012 | reverse complement strand
TTTGGGGAGCTGTTTTTGATAAAATTCAAATCTCCAAAAATTTGCGCAGTAGTAATGGTGGAAATCTATAATTTTAGGGCTAAACTCTTAATCCTTATTCCGCTTAAAATATAAAATCTGCATAAGAACTCGTGTCAAGGTAGCCTTCGGTGCTGCGCAACCTTGACACGAGTTCTTTTATGCAGATTCGTAACGAACAAGCGGAATAAGGATTGGGGTGTCTTGGCAGACAAGACATCATTTCAAAGTATTAAGAAGATAAATGAACGGCTTCCACCTCTTACTACTGCGCAAATTTTTGACGCGCATCAGATTTGGATTTATCCAATACGCAGATACCGGATCAATAAATAAAAAAGAAAATTAGCAGTAAGTTCATCTGACCAACAGGACTTTGGATGATTTCAATGACGAACACTTTCATGCTACAGGTGTCGAAGCCATACTTATTTTTGAAGGACAAATTTGCAACTGCTTCACCGTTCCATTATCTATCGATAATAGCGCATATCTCAGCCAACTATCCAAAATCGTTGGTGAAGTTAACTTGCAAATTTTCCTGAACAAAATAATTGTATGGTTCGATGCCGTAACTCCGAAAAAAATCTAGTCATTGAAATTATTCCAAGTCCGTTGATTATAAACAAACTACTGCTAATTTTCATAGATTATTTTATATCCGGTATCGTCCGTTTGAACTCAAGTCTGAGCGTGGCGAACCCGAATTTGGAAGCTTTCCATATACTTCCATTGGTACATATGCTTTAATTGCAATTCCCTCCGGCACATACTCTTCCGAGACAAGTTCTCCTTTCTCGCGAACAAGCTGGATAATTCCCGCCTGCGCATAAGGAATCACGCGCTCGATATAAACTTTGTCCTCACGAAGCATTTCCTGCAGGAGATCCTTGATCTTGTCGAGCCCTTCGTTTCGTGCTGCAGAAATCATCAGAATGTGATCCGCACGGAAATCCCGAAGCGGTTCGTCGTCCATTCGTTGATCCATCTTGTTGAAAAGTGTTACGATCTTCTTGTTCTTGACGCCCAGGCGATCCAGTGTCTCGTAAACGATGTGCATCTGCTTATCCATCTGTGGATTGGACGCATCAACAACGTGGAAGATGTAATCCGCATACTTTGCTTCCTCAAGGGTACTCCTGAAAGCTTCGATCAGATGATGCGGAAGTTTGCGGATAAATCCGACGGTGTCCGTCAGAAGTACCTGCTGATGTCCGTCAAGTTCCAGCATACGCGTAGTCGGATCAAGCGTTGCAAAAAGCTTATCCTCCTCCAACACCTCTGCATCGGTCAGATGGTTGAGCAACGTGGATTTACCGGCATTCGTGTATCCGACGATTGCAACAACCGGCACATCATTCTTCTCACGCTTGGCGCGTGTGATATCACGGTGCTTGACCACCTCCTTCAGTTCACGGTTGAGCTGCGCGATACGATCATTGATCAGTCGGCGGTCAATCTCTAATTTTTTCTCTCCCGGTCCTCTCGTTCCGATTCCACCACCGAGTCGGGACATCGATTTGCCGAGTCCGCTCAGACGGCTCAGACGGTACTTGAGCTGAGCTAGTTCTACCTGTATCTTTCCTTCGCTGGTTGTCGCACGCGCCGCAAAAATATCTAAGATAATGAGCGTTCGATCCATAACTTTTGTTGCAAGTATTGATTCAAGGTTCTTCATCTGTGCAGGGGATAATTCATCATCACACACGATTCCGGTCGCTCCGGTTGCCGCTAGAAGCTGCGCGATCTCATCGACCTTACCGGTTCCGACATACGTTCCTGGATGGATGGTCTCACGCTTCTGGATCAAGGTTCCGACCACGACCGCTCCCGCAGTCTTTACCAGTTCTGCAAGTTCTGCAAGGGAATCCTCCGCGTCGTCTCCATCCTGTTCACTGATGCCGACCAGAATTACTTTCTCTTCGATTTGTTCATTTTCATAGGTTTCCGCCATTATCTCGTCTCCAAAAATGTACTTTCTCTCTGGGCATCCTCATCGGATGGGAACTGTTCCAGATAATCTGCCAGCATACTTTTTGCAGAGGCAAAATCACCGCTATACTCATACGCTGTAATCGCACTCTTCATCAGGTTCTGCTTATTCGGAGCCTTCTCCATCGCAAGTGCCGCATTAAAATACGTCAAAGCATCGGTATAATTGCCCTCTCCCATCTCTTCTGCACCGAGATCATAGAGTTCATACGAAGTCGCGTTACCGGAATCCAGATACTCCTTCACGCATTTATCTGCCTGATCTGCTGCTCCGTTTGCCTTATAGACCTGCGCAAGATAGTAGGAAGCCTTCGTCTGACCGCCGTCCTTTGCCTTGGTCAAATCTTCCTCTGCCGTCTTGTAATCGCCGAGCAGATAACTGATACGTCCTTTGTACAACAGATCCTTCGCCTTGCCACCCTTGATCTCCATCGCGGCGTTCAGATACTTCTGACCATCCTCGCCTAGCCCATGCTGGTTCATGGACTCATAGATGCCTATGTACAGCTCGTAGTCCTTCTTATCCTCCTTGACTGCGCTCTCATAGTCCGCCAAAGCCTTCTCCTGATCCCCCATATCGAAATAGAGGTTGCCCCTGAGATAGTATGCCCGTCCATCCTTATTATAATCAATGATTGCATTATATGTATCCAAAGCATCCTCCGTGGCACCATTCAATGACTGTGCCTCTGCTTTATAGAAGCAGATGTCAATCTCCTTCTCACCGACCTTGCCAAGCGACTGATCCAACGCATTCTGAAATGCCTGAATCGCCTCGTCGTATTTGCCGATCTCCAGACAGTTGATTCCGTACTGGCGGTACGCATCCTGTTCCTTGGCATCCTTCTTGCCGCACGCCCCGAGAGACAACGCAAGCACCGCTGCCAGCATGACTGAAATTATACGCTTTCTCATACTATGTTCTCACTTTCTCAAATTTAAATCACTTGAAATTATCTTACCATATATGGATGAAAAAAGCATCCCCACCTCGCCAAAACGGACAAAAATCCCCAGAGCTGAAACTCTGGGGATTTTATCTACTGGCGTTCCGCCTTACGCGCCTTCTTGTGCGCATACATTTTCTCATCGGCCTCATTGATATACTCATTGAACGGTTTCCCGTAATCCGTTACGACAGCATAACCAATGCTCGCTTCGATTGGGAAAGCAACGCTGTATCCTGCTGCGATACGTTTCAACGTATTCTGCATTGTTTCATACAGCTCTCCTGCCTTCTTCTCATCACAATCCGGGAAGATCACAACGAATTCGTCCCCACCGTAGCGCATTGCCACACCGTCTGCGGGACAGCTCTCACGAATCATATCAGCAATTGCCTTAATCTCAATATTTCCCATATCATGACCGAACTCATCGTTGATGTATTTCAGATGATCCGCATCGATGAACATGATCGTCATTGGCGTCTGTTTCGCTTTGCATTTTTCAAAAAGAGGCTCGGCGAGTTCATTGTAAGCCATACGGTTATACAGTCCGGTTAGCGAATCTAAGATATAAAGCTTCGACAATTTGTTATTGGCACGCCTTAACACAATCTTGCCGTGCAGATATTCCAAAGCCTCTGAAAATGCACTTAATGACTCAAACACGAACTGATTGTCAATCATATAGTCACAATTGCCGAGAACCAGGTAACCAACCTCGCGGTCTCTGAAATGAATTGCTACAAACAGATAGAATCCATCCGTCTTCCTGCTCCATAATTCCGGGAGCAGTTCGCCCGCTTTCTTCTTGATATTGCCCGAACATTCTCCGCTTTTGTGTGCAAAAAGCATCGTCATATCTTCCGGATATCCTTCCGTGATATCCGCCTCAACCTTGTCCTGTATCGCATCAATCTGCTGCGCCTCAACGAGATCTGTGTTCATGAACACATACATCTCCTCACACCGGAGTCCGGAAAGGCATTTGGCAAGGCACTGCGCCATCTGCTCGTAGCTCGCACACTCGAGCAGACCTCGTTTCAACTCCATCAGCTCATCATGCAGATCGGATTCTCTCACTTCCTTGAAGATGTGGTTGATCACATACTGGCTCCGCTTCTTCGGATGCTTTGCCTTACAGCCGCAACTTCCCTGATAGACCGCGTGCGAAGGTGCAAAGCAGCTGTCCTTCACATTTTTTCCGTTCCAGACATGATTCAGCAGTTCCATCGCAGCGTATGCGATATTCTCCCGCACATACGATACGGTCGTAATTCTCGGATTAAAATAAGATGCCTTGTCAAAATCGTCAAAACCGGTAACCAGAAAATCGCTCGGCACATGATAACCGAGTTCTTCCGCACGGTGACACACACCAACTGCAATATTGTCATTGGCACAGACAAATGCATCCACCTTCTGTCCCTGCTCCATGAACTGATCGAACGCCCACGCACCGGTCATCACCTCGTAATCCCGATGCAGAATGCGATTCTGCTCCACAAGGATTCCGTGTCTCTGCAATACGTCGATATAAGCCTGCATTCTGTCATGGTTCTCCGTAACATACTGCGGACCGCCAATGTAATTGATCTTCCTGCATCCGTGCACCGTGACAAGATGTTCCACAAGTTCTTTGATCGCCGAATAATTATCCACACCTGCATGGTACATACCCGGAATCTTCTCAAGAAGCGAGACTGCCGGTACATTCGACGCCTTGATCATGTCGATAATCTTCTTGGAATTCTTGCGCTTGGCAACATTCGTAATCTCTACAATGATACCGTCGAATTCACTGAAATCCGGGAGCGTAAAGATATTGTATTCGCCCTCATTATATTTTTCATCCTTACTAAAATTACCGAATGAATTAAAGACATACAGCTCCGCATCAAGGTTGTGTTCCTTGATGTAACGTTTACATCCGCAGATCCAGTCGTAATTGATAAATCTGCGCCATCCATCGGCAACAATTGCAATCTTTTTCATATACACCCCTATATATGGTCACAAAATATTTCCCTCTACATTTTGCGTCTATTACAACTTCTATACACTATTATATACGTTCCATGAAAGAATTGCACGAAGAATTTGATACGATTTTGGATACAACTTGACTTTTTCATATGCTTTCTTAATCTTCGGTCTTGTTGCCGGAATACTCATTCTGATCTTTATAAATCCGCTGCTTTCGCTTCTCGGAAGCAGTGAAAACACCTGGCAGTATGCAAAGGATTACCTGTTCTACATTGCAATCGGTGCACCGTTTATTTTCTTCTCAAACTCGTTCGGACACGCAGTACGAGGCGATGGCGCTGCCCGTGCTTCGATGATCGGCGGAATGATCGGAACAGTTGCCAATATTATATTGTGACAAAAGCTTATATGCTGATCGTATTTATTCATATGGGAATTACGAACGGAATCCAGCCACTGCTCGGATACTGTTACGGAGCCAATAACAAAAAGCGTTTTATCAATGATACGGAAGTAATCGGATATGGTGCACAGATGCTCATTGCGACTTCGCTTACCGGACCAATCCTTGGTCTTCTTTTCCTCTCGATCAACAGCATGCAGGCAATGGATTGTCCGGTTCCGGCAACGCTTCTTTCCATCTGCCGTCAGAGATTGTTCTTTATCCCGCTGCTGTACATTTTGAAAGCCGGTTTCGGGCTGCAGGGTATCAATTATACGCAGACGATTTCTGATTATCTGGCGATCGTGATTTCGTTACTGCTGTTGCGGAGACCCTTACGAAAATTCAAGGGCAATCCGTTCTGAAAATCTATTTAATATTCTAAAAGGGAGATGGCAAGCCACCTCCCTTTTTTATTGATTATCTAATTTGATTGCGACATCCGCAAACGGATCGATCGACTTTTCCTGTAACGCAGCTTTCACACGATATAATATATCATCAATCCGCTTAATGCTCGTGACTTTATATTTCTCATCCAGAAGCTCTGTCAGATCTGCCTTCTGCTCATCTGTCAATTTCAGGGACTGCGCAAATGTAACAAGTGCAAAATCGGCAGTCTGCCTGCTGATCGCATCCTTTTGTGTAGTCAATGAATCGATCAGCAAGGATATACTGGAAAAAGTATCCCTTCCATAACTCGTAAAACTGATCTGTTGTAACATCGAGAAGATTTCAATACTATCAAAATCCAGTTTGAGATTGCTTGTATACAGATCTCTTATATATTCATTACAATAATTCAGAAATTGCTGATTGATATCGGCCTCTCTTACAATAAACATATCCTTGCATTTGAATCCGATCACATCAAGGGGAAGAACCTTCATTCCTCTTTGTGCCAGTAAATGCAGCGACACATTGCCGGTACTCTTATCAATGCTTCCGTAACTTTCGGCAAAAACAGGGACTAACGGATTCGTTTTGTTTCTGATCAGATCATTGCTTCTTGCAACGCCCCTGATATTGTCCTCATGAAAAGAAACAATGACCTCCTGCCCAAATGTCTTATCGGCCTTAATGTAAACAGATACCCGATACATATTATCAATCACACAGATAAAAGACTTCTGCTTCTCCTGATCCTTTCGCCTCTGGATCATGTATGGCTGCAGATTCGATAAGTAATCCTTAATATAGTCAAGTGGCTTCTCTCCACAATATTCAATGTAATGAAATAAATGCTGATTCAGTCCACTTCTATGCTCATCTTCATCCAGACGCAATCTATCCAGTTTGGCTAATTTACGAAGCGTCTTGCATACTCCGGCCATCGACAGATCAATGCCAAGATCCGCCGCCTCTTCTTCTGTAATTTCCCTCATACCAAGCTCATTTATTTGCATATAGTTTCCTCTCCTGCCAAGCTTTGCAAATCGATTTCAAATCATTTGATAATAATATTCTCTCCTATTTTTTCTGCATCGTCCATAATTAATGCCTTAAAGATATATGGAATATGTGCTTTCCGATTCGGACTTCTTGAATACAATTCGTACTCCGCATAATATTCACCTGCATAGTCGAGAATTGCCTCGCCCATATTCAAACGCGCCTCATTCTCATCTTTTCCATTTTCAACGAGATCAATTTCATTTAATGATAATGTCACAGATCCATCATCTTCCTTGTACTCCTTTGCAGTAAACTGATATGCAGACAAGATCTCCGACATTGTTTCCAGGTTAGAAAACCACATTTTATCACGTGTTCTTTTTATGAATTTTGGTTTATTGTGAATCACACTGTCACACACAGCGCTCCACTCTTTCCTTACAGTAGTAGCTTGTTCCATTAGCATGTCAATCATCTCCTTTATATTCCTCCATTATATCAAAAGTGTACGTTTTGTCAATTATGTACATTTTATTGTATGACAAAATTTCATAAATTATTCAGATGATTGCATAGAAAAAGCGCTGCCACACAATTTTGTATGACAGCGCCTACATCTCTGACTAATTTATAGCTTCTGCTATTTTAACCAGACTCATATTAGAAAATGTAAGTGTATGCTCATCACTTATCTTCTGTGCACCCATTGCAGCGCAGAATAAAGCTCTTGCATCGCTAGCGGATTTCATTGTAAATTCTATATTGATATTATTATCACCTACTGACAATGCCTTTGTTTCCTGCAAATACGTTGTATATGATCCACCATTTTGCTGTACTTTAAATATAATATCTCTCGCAATCGTAGAATTAACATTCATGGAAAGGCGATAGGTACATCCCTGCTCAATCTGAAGATCAACCTGTTTAAACTGTGGTGCCCAATCATCTGTTCCCAATTTGGTAAGATGAAAAATTGCGGTTCCATTCTCAATTTTTGAATCACCCTCGGCTCCACCATAGATTGTAGTCTCCCAAACACCATCTGAATTTAACTCTGCATTTTTGAAAAGATTTTCATTTAATGGTTTCGGTGTAATGGCAGATGCTTCTAACTTTTCAAGATAGAAATCTGATAATGTAATATCTGATACTGGAGTATCCTCACCCTCGATCTTGCCCATTGAAATAAGCATCAAGCTCTCTGCATCCGTATCTTTCGTCATAGTAAATTTACAAACTACGTTCTTCTCTCTATTTTTTTCAAGCGAAACATCAGAACCACCATACCAATTTTCAGTGTTCTTATCCATAAAACCAACTTTTATTGTTCTAGATTCCGTAGATGTCACCTTAAATGCCAGACGATAATCGCAACCCTGCTCCAGATTAATTCCGCCTTGTTTAAGCTGAATATTCCAATCTGCGGTTCCAACATCTGAAATATGAAATACAATTCCATCGTTCACAGTCTCAGTAGTTGCCATCTCTTTTCTATCACTGTTCCATCTATTAATATCCCAGTTCTTCGCATTATCAGAGAATGTTGTATTTTTCAGAAGATTGTCTCCCCGAACTTCCGGTTCAAGTTCAGACTCATCAATCTCCTCAAGAACAATATCATCAATACAGATACGATGCTGCTGGGTAATATTGCCACCACCCATTGTAATATTAAAAATGGTTCCATCATCAGTTACTTCTGTCATCTTGAACGTGCTTGAGAAGATCTGATAATCATTTGTAAGAGAAACTGTTTTCTGGCAATAAGGGGTCCAATCCTCCCCACCACTTGAAGTCTTATGTACTGCACCATTTCTCTGAAGTGCATAAGATACAGTACGATCCAATGATGATTTCATTTTCATAGAAAGACGATAACACTTTCCATTCTCAAGTTTTACGTTGCTCTGTTTCAACTGAATCTTCCAATCAGCATCACCAGTATTCTTAATGGTGAAATCAGCCGCATTCTGTTCTGTCTGTGAGTCAACCACATGTGTTTCCGAAGCATCCTCATGACAATATACTTCATATCCGGAAAATCCTGCATTAAAGCTTCCATTCTTGATCAAAGTATCTTCATCGATTCTGACATCATCTAGCCATACCGTTGTTCCCAGTCCAAGATCAAAAGAAATATCTTTGTTATCAGAGTCCTGTGTGAATTTAAAGCTATAACTCTTCTTTGCATTATCAAGCTCAGCAGTATATTTTTTGCCCGCAACCGTTACGTTCATTGACTTAGCAGCTGCTGCCTGTGCGGAAAAGCTCAGCACGTAATTTGTTCCATTCATCAAAGCAAGATCCTTCTGTCCGACGAGAACTTTTCCACTCTCTGTTCCTGCTGCACTTGTCACTTTCAATCGACGACCATCTGCTAAATCCGTAACGAAAACAGATGCGTTCGCATCATTTACAATATCCCAGTATCCCAGTCGCTTCTCACCTTCCTGGAAAGAACCATTATAGACACTGTTTCCGTCTGCAAGAATCGTCTTCTCGTTTCCGGTGTCCCTCTTTTCGTCCCAGGTCACTTTGACATTGGTAATATGAACCGTTGCTGTACTAACTGTTTTTCCAAGGTTGAACTCAAGACGACCATTGGCATCATCTGCCTTCTCCATCTTAAATGTATAAGTATAAGTCTGCTTCTGTGTTGTCAGATCAACATCCGTGTCTGCAAGATATCGGGCGAAGCTGCGATCCGGAGCGGACACGTCAACCTTCATCGTACGTGCTGCATCTGCATAGGCATCAAAAGAAACCGTATATGTTCCACCTTTTCGGATTGGCAGATTTGGTTGTACCAGCTGAATGCTATAATCCTGTTTTCCTGCCTCTGTGGTCGAGATTACAATCTCTTTGTTCTCAATTTTTGCTGATCCTTTTCCACCCTCAGCCGTAAGGAATTTCCAGTCAACATCGTCCGACAAATCCTCTGCTACAGAGAACTCTCCATTCGTAATATAGTTTCCATTTGTATCGGCTTCTTTAAAAATAACTTCTTTTTCCGGCTTCTTTACATTCTCATCGTAGCTATCCTTCTGATATACCTTGACATAATCAATCGCATATTCCTGATCATCATAAGTTGTTGTATCATCTGGATATCCTACCCAGCTTCCGCCAACTGCAAGATTTAAGATCATATAGAACGGCTGATCAAATGGTGCCGGATAAGCAACCGTTCCCTGATTTTCCTTAGCGGAGAACCAATCGGATTCTTCGTGATACTTGATACCATCGATATACCATGTAATCTTTCCAGGCTCCCAGTCAACAGCATAGGTGTGATAATTATCTGCGAAATTGTCTGCTGCAGAAACCGAGTATGTTCCCTGACTCTGTGCATGCGGCTCACCATAGTGAATGGTTCCGTATGCCTTGTTCGTCTCCTGTCCCATAACCTCCATGATATCGATCTCGCCACACTTTGGCCACTGTCCGTAGAGGTTCTCGTCGGTCGGCATCATCCAGAATGCCGGCAGATAACCTTTTCCGGTCGGAACCTTTGCACGGCACTCGAAATAACCGTATTTGAAATCATGCCTGCCCTGTGTGTTGATACGGCCAGAGGTGTAACTTGCGTTTCCGTCTTTATCAACTGTCTTAACCGGTTTTAACAGGAGTTTTCCGTCTTTGACCTGAATATTATCGGCAGAATCAACATAAGCCTGCCACTCGCTGTTCACCCAGCCCGGCTCATGTGTCTCCACATTCCAGTCTGCTTTATTTAAGGAGTCTCCATTGAAGTCGTCTTTCCACTTCAGTTTATATCCCTGCTTCAGAAGATCTGCTTCCGTGAGTCCGGAAGGAGTCTGAGAGGAAGATGATCCTGACGATGAAGAACCGGAGGATGTATGATTGTCCTTCGTATCATCTTTCTTCTCATCGATCTTATTATCCTTGTTATCATCTTTATTGTCATCGGCTTTCGCATCCGAAGTAACCTGGCTCTTCTCACCGGACTTTACTTTCGTTGTCTTGCCGTCCGCATCTGTGATTTTGACCACAGAATCAGATTTATTATGAATGGTTACATTCGCGTTTTCATCGGTACATGCAACCTTAATTGCAATCTTCGTTGTAATGGTGGTATCTTCTGCGGCTACAACCAGTTTTACCTCTTTCTTGGATGTTCCGGACAAAGATACGCTTTTTGCTTTCTGTACCTCCACTTTGCCAACGCTTCCGTTGTTCGTTAGTGATACCGTGTCTTTACACTCTAAAACAATCGTTTTGAGTGTCGCATTATTTTTGATCTTTACTTTATTTCCTTTTACGATAATTGTGAGATTTTTGTAATTTCCTTTTGGAATCGTGACATTCGTACTCTTGTTTTTGGACTTGATCACAATTGAGTACGCTTTCTTACCTTTTGCTACCTTGAGAGCCTTATTTAACTCCTTCTGATTGGATACGGTGATGGTCTTCGACTTGTTGGTTGCGCCATACACCGGAAGTTGTACCATGCTTACCGCAAGGGATGCTGCAAGCACAACTGCACCTGTTTTTCTGAAAAACCCCTTCTTCATAAAAACTTCTCCTTCTTAATTTTATTTTTCTGTTTATTTGAAACCGCCTGCATATCCGCAAAAAATATGTTGTTGAATGCATTGAACTTTTTAGGGAAGTAATTTAAAAAATATTACAAAGAGTTTTGCGTATATGCAGGCGAATTTCTTATGTAGTTGTTTTATTATCCTTTCACACTGCCCAAGGCGATACCCTGTACAATATGTTTGGAAAGAATCAGGTAAACAACGATTACCGGCAGGATGGAGAATGTGATCATCACATACACCTGTCCCATATCGAACTTCAGCCAGTCCGCAGCACGCAGCTGCGCGATCAGGATCGGAAGTGTCTTTTTCTTGTCATCATGTAAGATCAGCGCCGGAGTAAAGTAATTATTCCAGTTGCTTACAAATGTGAAGATTGCCTGTACGGCGATTGCCGGCTTCATCAGTGGCATAACGATGCGGTTGAAGGTATAAAACTCACCCGCACCATCGATACGCGCCGCCTCGATCAGTGACATCGGTAACGCGCTCTCCATGTACTGCTTCATATAGAAGAATACGACCGGAGATGCGATGGATGGAACAATCAGCGGAATAAAGCTGTCCATCAGATTCATTCCATTGACGAGCTTGATAAATCCAAGTGCAGTCACCTGTGTCGGAATCATCATGATCATCAGAATGAACGGATAAATATATTTCTTTAGTTTGAACTCATATGCATGGATTGCATACGCTGTCATCGTTGAAAAATAGGTACAAAGCACTGCCGCGCAGCCGGAAATGATCAGACTGTTGATCATACCGGACCAGATTGGAAGTGTTCCGTGCACAAGGTTGTTCCAGTTCGTCAGAAGAAAATGACTCGGGACAGCCGTAAATCCTGCTTTTAACTCACCCTTTGATCTGGTTGCATTAATGAACATGACATAGAACCAGAACAGACAGAAGAATGAAATAATAATCAGCACAATGTATGCAAGAACTCTGCGGGCGTGAAGACCCATGCCTTTTTTGGTATCTTTATCTAACTTAGCCATCATTCATTACCCCTTTCTCTTGTCATTGCCTGACACCTTAAATACAACCAGGCTCAGGATCGTCGTAATGATAAACAATACGACAGACAACGCACCGGCCATACCGTAGTTCTTACTGTACAGATGCTTGTTCAGGTACATGATCAGTGTCATGGTAGAACGCATCGGATCTCCGGTTCCGTTTGTTAAGATCTGCGGTACATCGAAAAGCTGAAGACCACCGATCAGTGACGTAATGATTACATATACTAAGATAGGGCGAAGCAGCGGAAGTGTAATTTTGAAGAACACCTGTGTTGAAGTGGCGCCATCCACTTCTGCTGCTTCAAATAATGAGGTATCAATTCCCATCATACCGGCCATCAGAAGGATCGTCGTATTTCCGAACCACATCAGGCAGTTCATTAAAGCGATAAGACCTCTTGTACTTCCGGCATGTGACAAAAACTTATAAGGTTCGGAGATGAATCCGATCTGCATCAGCAGTGAGTTGATTGGTCCTCCGTCTGAAAACAGTGTAAAGAACAACATGGAAAAGGCGGATGCCATGATCAGATTCGGCAGATAGATGACTGTCTTAAAGAATCTGGCGCCTTTTAACCGAAGCTGTACATCGGAAAACCATGCTCCCAGCAGCAATGAGAAGAAAATCTGTGGGATGAAACACATGATCCAGAGAACCATTGTGTTCTTGAAATATACCCACACATCTCCGCTGTTGAACAACGCCTTATAATTATCTAATCCAACAAATGTCGGTCCGATCTGTGTCAGACCTGACATATAATTTTCAAAAAAACTGTTATAAATGGTATTTACCAACGGTACCAGCTGAAATATGACAAACACAACAATAAACGGGATTAAAAATATGTAGCCCCATTTGTTGTATCTGACTGCTTTTCCTCCGCTACTCTTCTTCATAAAATTACCTCTAATATGTTAATTCCGGATACTTCTCAACAACGGCCTTGTAGAAAAGATCAAGTGCCTGATCCTTTGTAGCCTTGCCTTCGAAGTAGTTCTTCATAGCGTTCTGGAACTCTTCGTTACATCC
>OGYA01001801.1_pt1 | contig 13448 bp, 9 predicted proteins | sample 1576401 | NCBI WGS metagenome assembly OGYA01 (sample SAMEA3541485, study PRJEB24748) | human gut metagenome | biome: human gut; feature: human-associated habitat; material: faeces | place: China | collected 2012 | reverse complement strand
TGAACGGAAGATAAAGCAGACAACGTCGCGGACCATGGCCAGAGCCACGCCTATGGAGGAAATAACCTCTGCATTTTCAGGCACACTGTACTTAATATTCATCTTATTGGCGCAGAACCCAATCAGGGATGTGGCGCCGCCGCCCACGCCCACCAGGGATATCTGGTCATGCTCCAGGCGGTACTTGTCAGCCAGCTCCATGATAATAGGCTCGATCTTCTCATAGGCCCTGGTAAGAATCTGGGAAGCCACATCCTCCACCGTGGTGTTCAGGTAATCGGCAATGGGCTGCATGGCTTTCCTGGCCGAATTTACGCTGCCGTAGGAAAAGTCCTTGGGCGTCACCAGTCCCAGCACATTGGCCGCGCAGCTGTTGGTGATGGTGATGCGCTTGCCGCTCTTTAAGCGGATAGCCACGTAATCCTCCGGATCTCCCTCCTTCGGAGAAAAGAATTCCAGCCGGGGCTCCACGATTTCTTCCTCATCTGTAAATACGGCGTAATCCAGTCCCGCAATATGGGCGGAACGTGGGCCCACATCGTGGACGCCGCTCTTGTTCACCCGAATCATGCTTCCTCCTGCAACGCCCAGCACCCGCACATCCAGGGAGCTGATATAGGTCCTGTGTCCGCCTACCACAGAGTAATCAATGGCAGGGCGTCCGTTCTTGATAACGCCGATATTGGTGGTGGTTCCACCTACCTCAAAATACACGCCGTTGGATGCCCTCAGGTACATAAGGGATCCCATAACACTGGCAGCCGGACCGGAAAGCATGGTCAGCACCGGGCGCTTCTTCATCTCATTGATTTCCATGACGCCGCCATCTCCACGCATAATCATGAGAGGCACCTCCACGCCGGCCTTTCGCACGCTCTCCTCCGTGGAATTGGCCGTGTTCAGCATCTTGGGCAGAATGCTGGCGTTTATGGCAGCTGTCCTGGTCCGTCTGGTCAGGCCGTAGAGCTTGGTAATGTCCGAGGCAACGGTTGTCTCCATGCCCATCTCGTCATGGGCAATCTCGAACACAAACTGCTCCCCGGCAATGTCGTCCACCCCGTAAGCGTCTGACGCCACCAGCACCTGGGCGCCCTCCGCTTTAAGCTCCTCAACCGCCTTCCTGACCGTATTCTCGTCCTCTTCACTGTCGCTCAGATAACGGTTCTTTATCTTTATGCTTCTGCCGGATCCCAGGTCGATATCCTTAAGGCGGGTCTGATGCTTTGCCAGAAAGCCTTCCATGCCTCCGGGCCCCATGCCCAGCACGCCCACGCAGGCCACATCGCCTTCAATCAGGGCATTGGTGGCCTGGGTGGTGCTGTGGGCCACGAAAATAACATCCTCAGGGGCAATATCATTTTCCCTTAAGCAGTTCTGAAATGCCTTCACCACGCCGGCCGCCACCCCGTACCTGTCATCATGAGTGGTCTTGACAGAAGATTTTCCTATGATTTCATGTGTGGCGTTGTCAATCGCTACCGCCTTTGTATGGGTTCCTCCAACGTCGATTCCCATTCTCACCAGTCTGTTTCCCATGTTTCTTCTCCTCCCGTTAACCAAACATGATAAATGTAATAACCTGCAGGATGCAGCAGATAATCCAGCCGCACACCACGCTCATCTTTAAGAATTCCTTGGTAGATACCTTTGCGTAGCTGATTCCCCATACAATCCATGACTGGGTGATGCAGCAGGACACGTTCATAACCGTGGTGGCGGCAATCATCAGGGGAGCCAGGAAGGCCACCTCAAAGCCCACGCCCTTTAAAATACCCAGGGTAGCCGCGCCGCAGCCGTAAAGGGTAAAGGGTCCTCTGAACATTCCAAGGGGCGCCAGCACACAGAAAATAATGGTGATGAATAAGGTGCTGTGGGGAATGATATTTCCCAATAGCGCGTTGAAATACGGAATGCACAGTTCAGCCGCCTTGTTGAACATGGGAACCACCAGCAGGAAGCCTACCAGGGGAGCCGTATCCACCACGCCGTCAAAGAAGTCCTTGTTAAAGGTTCTGCAGGCAGCCCGGAAGCTTTTCAGCTTTCCGCATACAAACAGCGCATAGAAGCCGCCGATCAGAAAGCCCATGATAATGGGCACCTTGAACACAATTAAAAGGAATACAGGGATAAAGGGCGTCAGCAGGGACGGTGTGGGAGCAAAATCCAGTTTCTGGCGTACCGGCCTTCTGGCTGCCCAGGAATGGACCGATTTTTTTCTCATGCAGAACAGAATCAGTATAATGGTAAATACCAGCTGTACGGCCAGTGCAATGCCGCCCCATTTCACATACTGCTCATAGGGGTACAGGACCTTGCCGTCCCCGTCCAGGAAGAACGCGGTGTACTGTCCGAAGAGTACAGGGTTCAAAAACATTCCCGCTCCGATGCTCAGCATAAAGGATACAACGGACAGCACCTTGGGAATTCCCAGGGACATGAAGATGGGAAGGATGATAACGCCGATAGCTACCACTGCGCCGGCCCCGAACAGGGAGGAAAATATGGCAGCCGTAACAATGCACAAAAGGATACAGGTGACGGCGGGCTTGTCGCCGCCCAGCTCCGTGGTCTTGCGGATAAGGGTGGCTGCGATGCCTGTCTCTAACAGCACCCGGCCGAACCATGCCCCAAACACTACATTTACCAGCACTGAGCCCCAGCCCTCCGGGCCGCTCTGGAACACCTTGGAAAATGCCTGTATCCATGTAATCCGTATGCTGTCTCCATTGGCTGCGATAAATTCAGGATTAGACGCCAGAAGGTTGCCTGTCATGGGAAGGATGGTCCAGAGAATGGCCATAATCAGCATTCCCATCATCAGGTTTCCGCCCCTGGCCGCGTAGACGGCCAGGCCAAAGAACGATGCTAAAATCAGTATTCCTATGATATATTCCATAAGTTAAATCTCCCCTCTATATTGCTATTTTAGCTCTGTGCTTCAGCGCTCAAGGCTGTTAAGCGTTTCCCACACCTCGTCAATGACCGGAATTCCGTCTCTTGTATTGGTCTCTCTGGTGATGAGTTCCAGTTCTCCCGGATAATACACTTCCCCGCCTTCCCTGATTGGCTCTGAGGACTTGATGTCGGCCAGAATCTCATCCACAATGGAGTCCGTTTCCTCCGGCGTGTTGAATCTTAAGGGGTCAATGGCTATCATAATCTGGCTCAGTCCCACCTCGTCCCCAAAGGTGCCAATCCTGCTGACGGAATTGCCGTTTGTCAGAACCGTCGCTATCAGGTCCAGGGCAATGGAGATGCCGCTGCCCTTCCAGTATCCCATGGGAAGCACCCTCCATGTTTTCTCAATCTCAGCCGGGTCCGTGGTCAGGTTGCCCTTTGTATCATAGCCTCCGGGAACCGGAAGCTGCTGTCCCTTAAGCTTTGCCTCCTCTATCTTTCCGTAGGAAAACTGGGATACGGCGCAGTCAATGACAGCGTGTTTTCCGTTGCTTCTGGGGATGGACATGATAAATGGATTGTTTCCGATTTTTCTGTCCCTTCCGCCCCAGGCAGGCATGTTGGGCATGGTGTTGGACCAGCAGATACCGATGCATCCCTTGTCCGCTGCCTGCCAGCCGTAGCTGCCGCCCCGCATCCAGTGGTTATTATTTCCAAGGGCCACCACGCCCACGCCGTACTCCCTTGCCAGCTCCACAGCCCGGTCCATGGCCAGCTTTGCATTGAGGGGGCCGAATCCCCTGTGTCCGTTCCACCGCTCAATGGCTCCCATGGAGGATTCACAGGTTGCAATGGCGGCGGAATCAATCTCTCCCTTATCCAGATACTCCACCACCCTGGGGAAGCGGTTCACACCGTGGGAATATACGCCGTCCAGGCTGTTGTTTGCAAATACGGTGGCCGCGTCCTTTGCATGCTTTCCTGAAAAACCTCTGCTCTCTAAAATCCTCTGGAACTTCTCTAATAAATCCTCATACTTTGCTCTCATGGCTCTCTCTCCTTTTATATGAGCTTTCTCTCTTTTTGAGAAAGCGCTTTCTCATGACACCATTATAGCATTATCAAGATTTATGTCAATATAAAAGTGTTTAATCTCTTTATCTTTATACAATTTGCACTATATTGTCTCATGCTTTTTGTGCATTATAATCCCGTTTTTTCTTGTTTATAAAAGCGTTTTCTTATTATTGGAAAATAAAAAGGAGTTGGAACAAATTATCTTTGTTTTTACCAACTCCAATTCTAAAAAAGCGCTTTTCCGTATTTCCTCATACCAAGCCCTGTTCTGTGTTATACGGCTGTACGCCGGCAGGACGCCTGATATACCCAGGCACCAGCACAATGGCGTGCTGTCTTATTCAGTCTTTCAAAATAACGCGGAACCGCGCACCACCAGCTCCGGCTGGATGGCCACGCTTGTGGCCGACTCCTTTCCTTCCATCCTGTCCCTGAGCAGGGAAGCGCACATTCCGCCCAAAAGCTCCGGCTTGTTGTCCAGGGTAGTCAGCTCAGGTTCGCATATTCTGGAATCCGGCGAATTATTGCAGCCAGTAATGGCTATATCCTCCGGCACCCGGTATCCCCTTTCCTTAAATTCCTTCATGAGTCCGATGGCCGTGATGTCCTCGCCGCACACCACCCCGTTGACAGGCCGGCCGGCGGCAAGAATCTTTCTGGCGGCATCCCTTCCCCCTTCCAGGCTGCTTTCATCCACAATCACCACCCGGTCGTTTCCGTCAGGTACATCCCTCAGCTTCATGGCTTCTAAAAATCCCTGCCGTTTTGCCCTGCCGCTGTCTGTGGCAATATCAAAAACATAGAATAAATCCATACGCCCATGGTCAAACATATAATCCGAAGCCATGCGGATTGCCTTTGTGTCATCCACCAGGACTGAATAAAAATTAGGCAGCTTTACCTGTCCGTTGGCAATGACTACGGGTGTATCCTTTATCTTGGCAGTAATCTCAGGATAATTTATCAGTTCATTGAATACAGAGCCGATGAGCACAATTCCGTCTGTCTGTTTCTCTGACAGTATCTCGAAATACCGGTCGCATTCCTGTATGGACCCGCCTGTATTGCACACCGAAACATTATATCCCAGATTGCTGAACTCCTGTTCAATCACATATATCATCCTGGCATAATGCGTCACCCGCACATCCACTGTCAGGATAGCAATATTCTTCATGGTTTTGGAGACCATGCCCCTGGCTATGGCGCTGGGCTTATAGTCATACTTTTTAAGAACGGCCTCCACCCTGTCCCTTATCTTGGGATTCACATTTCCCTTATTGTTGAGCACCCGCGAAACAGTGGAGATAGAGGTCCCTGCCTCGGCTGCAATGTCATAAATATTCATCCCTTCACCCCTTTTATTCCTTTACACTTCTGTGCTTTCATCCCCTGCTCTGCTCCTGCTTTTTTCGTGAAAGCCCTTTCTCTATATTGTAATGGACTTTTCCGGATTTTGCAAGATAAAATCCAGAGGGTTCTGACAGGTTGCGTAATGGATATAGAACCACATATGGAATTGGCGATGAAATCGACAATGGATTTGGCAATGGAATGAGATGTTATACGAAGCATGTTATACGAAAAACAGCAGCCCGCCGCGTCCCTCCCATGCAGGGCAACACGTTTTGCTGCTGTTTTTTTTGCGCCCTAAGGCATGTCCCATAACTGTAAACTATCTTTCCTAAAACTGCACAACATCCTTTATCTCTTCCGCCCGTTCCACATGTTCGGCATAAAGGACCGGCCCCTCGCCGTGATAATCCTTCTGGTATTCAATACCTACCTTTGCCCGGACCTTCACCCACTGTTTTGTCTTGTAATCCTCCGCTTCCGGCCATTTGCACATAAAGCCCAGAAACGTCATATCCGCCTCACAGCATGTCATGGCCATGCGGCCAGGCACAAACTGGCCCTTGGGGAATTTAGGAGTTTTAAGAACCATGGCAGTGAATTCCACCACCCTGTCCTTATAGCGCTCCGGCTGGTCCATACAGTCAATATACCAAATACCGTAATCCTCAGGCTTAATTTCAATCACATCCGCGCCAAGATCATAGGGAAGATCCTCCTCCAGGGCAGCCTGTTCGATTTCCCCTTCCTTGTCCTCCAGGACAATCTCGCTTTCCCGGCTCATGGCCCGTATGGTCCTGCGGTACGCGGTCAGCTTGTCATCCCCAATCCCGTCGCACCGGTTCACGATAACCAGCTCCGATCCCCGCAGCATGGCCCCCAGAAGCGGCTTCATGTTCTGCACATAGAGTTCAAAGGTAGAACCGTCAATAATGGTAATCTGCTGATAAATGGTCCAGTCATCCGGCAGTTTTAATTCATCCTGGTTCCACATGCCGTTCCACTCCATCAGCACGCGTTCCGGCTGGTAGATAACCTCCAGTTCATTGAGATACTGGGGGGTCAGCTTCTCCATGTCATCCACAAACACCACTGCCGTCTTATTCTTCTTTAACTTTTTCTCGTCATACTCCGTATCGCCTTCCTCACACACAATGAGAAGGGTCTTTCCCTCTGTTTTAAAGTAATCCTGCTGCATGGTAAAATCCAGAAACTGGGTCTTGCCGGCCTCCAGAAAGCCATTGATTAAAAACAAAGGCATAATATCGTCTTCTATCTCATAAGCCATGTCTGTTTCCCCTTATCCAATCAGCCTCTGCCGAACACGCTGTTCAGCTCTTCCTCTTTCAGGCTGGCGCCAATCACACATACCTTGCCTGTATAATCCGGTCTGCCCTGGCGGATTTCATACTGCTCCGGCACCAAATCAAAATACAGCCACTCACCAGGATTCTCTGTGGGAAGCATTCCCTTGGCCCTTAACACATCTCCAAACTCCCTGGTGGAGGAGAGACGTTTCAGAATATCCTCCAGCTGCTCATGGGTCACCGGAACAATGGTTTCCATTCCCCAGCTGGTAAACACCTCGTCTGCATGATGATGGTGATGCTCATGGCATTCCTCATCGTGATCGTGGTGGTGATGCCCATGGCATTCCTCGTCATGGCCGTGGTGGTGCTCATGGCATTCCTCATCATGATCGTGGTGATGATGCTCATGGCATTCCTCGTCATGGCCGTGGTGGTGCTCATGGCATTCCTCATCATGACCGTGGTGGTGATGCTCATGGCACTCCTCATCATGGTCATGGTGATGCTCATGGCACTCCTCATCGTGATCGTGGTGATGCTCATGGCATTCCTCATCATGGCCGTGGTGGTGCCCGCAGCACTCCTCGCCATGACCGTCATGATGGCGGCTCTCCCGCACCTCTGCCAGCAGATCATCCAGCATAGTATCCTTCTTCTCAATAATCTCCAGAAGCTGGCTTCCTCCAAGCTGGTCCAGAGGAGTGGTGATAATGACAGCATTTGCATTCTTCTCGCGAATCATGTCCACATCCTTCTGTATTTTAGAGGCATCCGTAATGTCTGTACGGCTCAGTACGATGGTTCCTGCATTCTCTATCTGATTATTGAAGAACTCTCCGAAATTCTTCATGTACATTTTGCATTTTGCCGCATCCACAATGGTTACAGCGCTGTTTAGCTCCACATCCATATCTGCTGATACGTCAATGACTGCCTTCATCACATCTGACAGCTTGCCCACACCGGACGGTTCGATGATGATGCGCTCCGGCTTGTACTGTGTCAGAACCTCAGCCAGGGATGTACCAAAATCACCTACCAGAGAGCAGCAGATGCAGCCTGAATTCATCTCCCGGATTTCAATGCCTGAATCCTTCAGAAAACCGCCGTCAATTCCAATCTCGCCAAACTCATTTTCAATCAGGACAACCTGTTCTCCGGCAATGGCCTCCTCCAGGAGCTTCTTAATGAACGTAGTCTTGCCCGCTCCCAGGAATCCGGAGATAATATCAATCTTTGTCATTTTATTCTTTCCCTCTTTCTCAGTATCCGAAGCCCTGCCAGCCCAGTAAGCAAGTAAAACCATCCGCCGTCCTGTCCTGGCAAAGCTCTGTTTGTAAAGCCTGTCAATTGAATATTGTTGCACATTCACTGGATAAAGTCAAGACATATGGCCCTATTCTATTGCTATTCTATTACCGCTCTGTTTCTATTCTGCCGTATCACACTTTCATTTTATCCATATTTTAACCGTTCCAAAGGGTCAGGCAAGAGTTTTTGAGAAAAAATGCAGCAAACAGCCAGGCAGACCTTCTCGCCTGCCTGGCTGTTGTCCCGGTACCGCGGGCCCTTGCCCATTCTTTTTTCTTTATCTCCGTTCTGCCTGACCGGCTTTCGCCGTGCTCAGCCGGTTAAGTCCATGATTCTGCCGGCCAGTTTCCTCTTACATCTCCTCTTACATATCCAAATACATATGCATCGGATAGGAAAGATACTCCACATCCTCCAGCTTCTCCACCGTAATGTAACCTGCCGGAGCATTTAAAATGGTGGGGATCCGGTTTACAATGGTGGCGCAGGTATGCTCCACAGTGGCCGGCTTCTGTACAAAGAAGGTGGTGTCGGGTTCGCCTATGATTTTCCAGTCGCACAAATCACCGTCATCCGGTCCGTATACCTTGCCGATACACTGGGTCTCTATAACCGGGCCCTGGAAGGTCTCGGTGGTGACCACGGCGCTCATACCGATGCAGTTTCCCTTTGGTATGGTCATTCCCATGGTCTCTGAATACAGGTCCGTGGGATAGAAATATGGCACGCACTTCTGGGACTGGGACTTGATGGTCCATCCCATCTTATTGCACAGCGCTTCATTGGAATTCCATACATAACAGGGCTCCAGTGTCTCCGGGTGGGCAATCTGAGCTTCAAACTCCTCCGGTGTAAGCCCCACGCCGTGAGCCTTTGCCAGTGCCAGACCGTAATCTTCAACGTTATAGCTGGTGGCTCCCTCAATCCTGTCAATGCGGTGTACGCCTCCCGCCACACAGCCAATCATGTTAATCCAGAAAATATCCTGCATACCGGCTCCCACTATGGTGCAGCCGGTTTCCTTAGCCAGCTTATCCAGCTTGTTGGTAACGGCTGAGGACGTGGTCCATGGATAGATGGCCTCCTCGCAGGTGGTCACCACATTGATTCCCCTGGACACGCATTTCTCAAAATAGGGATATACATCCGACATGAAGCTGAACAGGGTAACCACGGCAATGTCAGCGTCGCACTCATCCAGGACCGCATCAGCGTCCTCCCTTATCACCACGCCCAGCTTTGTGCCAAGCCCTGCAAAATCACCTACGTCCATTCCTACCACGGCCGGATTCACATCAATTGCCCCTACAATCTCAGCGCCCTTTTCATAAAGATAGCGCAGGATGTACTTGGCCATCTTGCCGCAGCCATACTGTACCACACGGATTTTCTCGCAATTCATCATGATTCTTAAACCCCTTTCCTGAAAATAAGTTACGTGTTATTAGCTTCTGTTAATAGTATAAAGCTTATACACGGTATCAGGTCAAGGGTTATTTTTCCTGAAAGATACCGGCACCTGAAGGCGCAGGAACATGCCTCTCTCCTGCATATCCATGGGCACCTCCGCCACCACCTCGCAGATATAGTCTCCTGTCACCTGATACTCCTTTGTCCTGATTTCCTCCACCAGACGGCCCATATACTCCTTTTCCCTTTCAAATCCATTGCAGTAAATGCACAGGTATGTGCTGGCCGGTATCTCCGTAATCAGGCTGTCATTGACAAAGCCCCGGTCCACCAGCACAAATATCTCCGTGGAATAGTACCTCCCCTCCATCAGGTGTTCCCTGCGCATCACGGTTCCTGCATTGTAAAAATAAATGGGGGAGAGCTGGTTGGCAATCAGGTTCTCCTTCAAATCCCTCAGTATCTTTTCATATACATCAATGTCGTAATCATAGAAATTCACTCCTGAATCCGTCATATACGTCAGTCTCCGGGGTATGTATTCCAGCACAATGGTCCCGTCCGGCGGCGCGTTTTCATACCATTCATAGCTTTCAAGGGTCCGCTCTATGGCCCTTCTCTGGTACATCAGCTCCCTGGATCTCAACTCCAGCTCCTCCAGGTTCCGGTGCAGGATTGTCTTGAACATGTCAAGCTCAAAATGGGTCAGCTGCTCCCTGATGTCCTTTAAGGACATACCCAGGGCCTTCATATGCTGAATCATATCCAGCTGGGCGCTCTGGCGGATATCATAGTAACGGTAGCCGTTTTCCGCATCCCGGTACATGGGTGAAAACAGGCCTGCCTTGTCATACAGCCTCAGCGTCTGCTCTGACAGCCCGTTAAGCCGGGCCATCTGTCCTATTGACAGTTCTTTCACAGTGTGCACCTCCTCTTTATTATGTATAACTTCCAATTAAAGCGTTATTTACAGGATTTGCATAGCATAATTATACTAAAAAAACCTTATACCGGCAATAATGTTTCCGACGTCTTATTGAAAATTCGTCTTACATTTAACACTCAAACTTCCCCTCCCCCACCTCTGGCCCTCTTCAGCAGTTACAGACACCGCAGAACGAAAACAACCGGAGAAACAGCAGCCTGTCAACACAGGCAGCCATTTCTCCGGCCCTATTATCCGTTGGACTCATCATCCTTCTTATACATTTTTCGTCAGATGCTTCACAATCTTCTCCGCATCCTCCTGTTTTCCAATCACCATCAGGTGGTTATCCCCTGCTATGACATGGTCGGCACCGGGCATGAACCTCATGTGTCCGTCCGGGTTTTTCACCGCGATAACCGATATGCCGTACAGCCGCCGGATATCGGAATCCTTTATGCTCTTTCCCACCCACTGGGGAAGGGGCTTGATTTCATAGATGGAAATGCCATCTGCCAGCTCCGTATAGTCAAACACATTGTTGGCACTGTAACGCACCGCTACCTTCTCTGCCACGTCCCGGTCCGGATAAACCACCTCGTCCGCCCCGTTCTTTAGCAGCAGCCTGGCGTGAATATTGCGGTTTGCCTTGCTGACAACGTACTTTGCCCCTATCTCCTTAATCAGACTGGTAACCTCCAGACTGTTCTGAAAGTTGTTTCCGATACAGATAAAACAGATATCGAAGTTGCCGATTCCCAGGCTCTTAAGCACGGCCTCATTGGTACAGTCTCCAATCTTGGCGCTGACCACATATGGAAGGACGGGCTCCAGCTTCTCCTCTGATATGTCCACTGCCATGATTTGATTGTCATGCTTGGCCAGGTTTTCACACAGGTGCTGGCCAAACCTTCCGATTCCGATAACAAGAATTGATTTCATCTCTAATACCCCTCTCTATCCTATGGTAATCCGCTCTGCCGGCAGCTGCACATGGGGCTTGCGGTTGGACCTGGTGAATGCCAGGGCAAAGGACAAGCTTCCGATTCGTCCGCAGTACATAAGCAGTATAATAACAATCCGGGAAAATGAATTCAGGCTTCTGGTAACTCCTGTGCTCATTCCTGAGGTGCCTATAGCGGAACATGTCTCAAAGAACACATCCGACATAGGCAGGTTCTGGGACACCATAATGGCTATGGTGGCTGCCAGCATCAGACCCAGGTTGATGGTCAGGATGCAGGCCGACTGCCTGATGGACTCGTCCTCCAGCCTTCTCCCGAATATCTCCACCCCGTATGTCTGGCGGATATTGGAATGGACGTAAAGCAGAAGCACTGCCAGGGTGCTGGTCTTGATACCGCCGGCCGTGGAGCCCGGGCTTCCTCCGATAAACATGAGGATGGCTGACAAAAACTTGCTCCCGTCTGTCAGGGCTGCCGTGTCTACATTATTAAATCCGGCTGTCCTGGGTGTGACCGCGCTGAAGAAACAGGCCAGAAAGGACTCCGAACCATTCATTCCCACTAAAATATTATTGCGCTCCATCAGATAAAAGAGTATGGTGCTGGTAATCAGAAGAACTGCCGTTGTAACCAGCACGATTTTGGTGTGAAGCATGTAGTGGCGGAAATCCAGCTTCTTCCTGGACAAATCGTCCCAGACAATGAATCCGATACCGCCTGTAATAATCAGGAAGGATATAGTTCCTATAACCACCCAGTCCCCCTCATAATTACAAAGGGAACTATACTGGCTGGTGTGTCCCATCAGGTCAAAGCCGGCATTACAAAAGGCCGAAACAGAATGAAATATTCCATACCAGGTACCGTGGACCAGACCGTACTCCGGAATAAACCGGCAGGCCAGTATAACAGCGCCTGCTCCCTCAAAAACAGCTGTGCCGATGATGATTTTCTTGGCCAGCTTCACCATGCCGCCAATCTGCAGGGTGTTGACGCTTTCCTGCATAAGCCCCCGCTCTTTGAGTCCGATTTTCCTTCTCAGAACAATAGACAGGAAAATGCCGATGCTGATAAATCCCAATCCCCCCAGCTGAATCAGCACCAGCAGCACCATCTGGCCGAACAGGCTCCACTGGGTCCAGGTATCTGCCACCACCAGCCCCGTCACGCAGGAAGCGCTGGTTGCCGTAAACAGGCAGTTGAGGAATGGCTCGCTCTGCCCGTCCCTGCTGGCTATGGGAAGCATCAGAAGCAGGCTTCCTGTCATGATAATCAGGAAAAACCCATAGGCAATGAACTGGGTCTGTGATATATGTTTTTTTAAACGGTAATGTTTTGGTTTTTTTCCAAACAGCTTCTCATTCATGTTCCCCTCATTTTAAATCCCATAAGTTATTTTTACCGCGGATCCCTCCGCATAAAGAGCATTTTAGCACTTTAGCCCCGGACTGTCTACTGCAAAACAGGATATAGCCCACGGATAAAACAGCCGGCCCCGGCCGGAGGCATCAGCCTCTCAGGCGGCCCAGGGACTGCCACGCCATGAACAAAAGGAAAGCGCACAGATTCACCACCACCACGCTGGCCCCGGCCGGTATGGAAAACTGGTAGGATGCCACCATGCCTGCGAAAAAGCAGGCCAGGGACAGAAGGCCCGAGGACACCATGACGCCTCCAAAGCTTTTGAATACCCGCATGGAGGAAAGGCATGGAAATATCACAAGGCTGGATATAAGCATGGCCCCCATCATCCTCATTCCCAGCACAATGGTCACTGCCGTGAGAACAGCTATAATGATATTGTAGCGGCCCACATTGACCCCTGTTGCCTTGGCAAAATTCTCGTCAAAGGTCACTGCAAATATGCGGTTGTAGCATATTACAAACAGCCCCAGCACCACCAGGGACAGCACCACGCTGAGCCAAACATCCTCCCTGCTCATGGCCAGGATGCTTCCGAACATATAACTGCTCACATCCGTGGTCATACCCGTGGTCAGGGAAGTGACGATGATGCCTAGCGCCAGGGCGCTGGCTGATATGAGGGCAATGGCCGCATCGCTTTTAATCCGGCTGTTCTCCGTAATCCGAAGCAGGAAAAAAGCAGCCAGGACCACCACCGGAATGGATATCTTAAGGGGGGACCATCCCATGGCCAGGGCAATGATTTGGGCAAGATGTGTGTTACCTATGCCGACC
>OGYA01001772.1_pt1 | contig 13604 bp, 11 predicted proteins | sample 1576401 | NCBI WGS metagenome assembly OGYA01 (sample SAMEA3541485, study PRJEB24748) | human gut metagenome | biome: human gut; feature: human-associated habitat; material: faeces | place: China | collected 2012 | reverse complement strand
TGTTATCGGCCAGGAGGCCGCACGGCGGGAGTCCCGTCGGCGGAATCCCCGCGCCGGACAGCACTATGGAATCAGCCGCCATCGATTACGCCATGAAAGCGCTCTATCTGGTGCTCATGTTGTCGATGCCGCCCATCATCGTGGCCTCGCTCATCGGCATCCTGTTGAGCCTCATTCAGGCGATCACCCAGTTGCAGGAACAGACGCTGACCTTCGGCGTCAAGCTGCTGGCCGTGGTCCTGACCCTCTTCATCATGGGGGGCTGGCTCAGCGGCGAAATTCTCCGTTACGCCGACGATATTTTCAGCCGTTTTTATATGATACGCTGATTGGGCGAGGGCCGGGGAAAGCCCGGGACGAAGAATACGGCAAGAACACGAGGAGGCCAACGGCATCGCCGGACGGCACGTTGCAGAGCGGCCGGCATCCTCCACGGAGGCTTCATTTGGATTATCAGGCACTGTTCAACGAACTGCACCTTTTCGAGCAACTGCTGGCGCTGCTGGTGGGGATGCCCCGGCTGTTCATGCTCGTGCAGGTGGCCCCGTTCATGGGCGGGAACATCCTCACGGGGCAGTTGCGGACCACCGTGGTTTTTGCCTGTTATCTCATACTGCACCCCGCCATCGTCGCCAGCCTCCCCGAAACGCAGGGCCTCTCCCCCTCCACGTTCGCCCTGTACGGGGCCATCCTTGTCAAAGAAACGCTCATCGGAATGCTTCTCGGCTACCTGTCCGGCATGTTGTTCTGGACCATCCAGTGCGCGGGCTTCTTCATCGACAACCAGCGCGGCGCGTCCATGGCGGAAGGGGCCGATCCGCTGTCCGGCGAACAGACTTCGCCGCTCGGTTCGTTCTTTTTCCAGAGCGCCGTCTACCTGTTTTTTTCCACCGGCGCATTCCTCGCCCTGCTTGGCGTGGTTTACGCCTCTTACGAAATCTGGTCGGTCACGCAGCTCATCCCGCTCAGCGTGTTTAAGGACATCAACCTGCCGTTGTTCTTCGCCGGGCGCGTGAGCTGGCTTCTGCTCATGATGCTTCTGCTTTCCGGCCCCATCGTGGTGGCCTGCCTGCTCACCGACGTTTCGCTCGGGCTCATCAACCGCTTCGCTTCGCAGCTCAACGTGTACGTGCTTGCCATGCCCATCAAGAGCGGCGTCGCGGCCTTTCTGATGCTGTTCTATTTCATGATGCTGCTGTCGAACGCGACAGGATTGTTCGATGGGGTCAAGGCCGATTTCGAGCAGCTCAGGAGGCTGTTGCCGTGAGCGACAAAACCGAACAGCCAACACCGAAACGCCTCCGCGAATCGCGCGAAAAAGGGGATGTGTGCAAAAGCCAGGACGTGCCGTCGGCCCTGACCGTGCTCGCCTTGTCCGTCTATATTATCGTGATGGGGGGGCATCTGCTGGAATCGCTGCTGGCGATGATGGAGCTTCCCATGAAGCTGCTGTCCACGCCCTACGCCGAGGCCGCGCCGCGCGCCGCCGAAGCCACGTTCCACATAGCTGTTTCTATCGTCGCCCCGCTCGTCGGCCTCGTCATGGCCGTGGCCCTCGTCGCCAACCTCGGACAGGTGGGCATACTGTTCGCCTTCAAGGGAGCCATGCCCAAGCTCGAAAACGTAAGCCCGTCCAAATGGTTCCAGAAGGTTTTCTCCATGAAGAACCTTGTGGAGTTCCTCAAGAACATCATCAAGGTGACGGTGCTCGGCGTTACGGTCTGGGTTGTCATGCGGGATCATCTGCCGACGCTGTTCGCCATCCAGCGGGGGACGATCTGGACCATGTGGGAAGTCCTCGGGATGGCTGTCAAAGACCTGTTGCTCATGGCGGCGGGCGTCTTCTGCGTCATCGCCGCCGTGGACTATCTTTTTCAGAAATGGCAGTACACCAAGAACCATATGATGTCGAAAGATGAAGTCAAACGGGAGTACAAGGAGATGGAGGGCGACCCGCAGGTGAAGGGCAAGCGCAAACAGCTCCATCAGGAAATGCTCTCCCAAAACGCGCTGGGCAACGTGCGCAAAGCGAAGGTGCTCGTGACCAACCCGACCCATTACGCCGTGGCGCTGGATTACGAAAAAGACAGGACGCCGCTCCCGGTTATCCTTGCCAAGGGCGAAGGGTTCCTCGCCCAGCGCATGATACGGGTGGCGCAGGAAGAAGGCATCCCGATCATGCGGAATGTGCCGCTGGCCCGCAGCCTTTTTGAAAACGGGACGGAAAACGCCTACATCCCCAAGGATCTCATTGGCCCGGTGGCCGAAGTACTGCGCTGGGTGCAGTCCCTCCAGCGGCAATGACGAACGCACAGGAAACGAACGTGAAGCAAGAACCTCTCTCCGAACAGGCGTTTCTGGATACCCTGATCAACCTTTGCGACGATCTGGCTTGGGGCCGCCCCGCCAGCGAGGACAGGCTGTTCGCCCTCACCAAGGAAGGCGCGGGCCCAAAGAATTATGTCCGGCTCGCGGAAGCCTTCGGTATGATGCTGGTCAAGGTGGAAAGCCGGGAGTACCACCGCTCGCAGCTCATTGCGGATCTGAAAACCCGCAACGCCGAGCTGGAGGAAGCGCACAGGCTCCTCGCCGAGCGCAACACGCATCTGATGCGGACCATTCAGGAAAACTACCAGACCAAGAAGATCGTGGGCCAATGCGAGGCCATGCGGAAGGTCATTCAGCTTGCCCTGACCATCGCCCGCCGCCCCATCAATACGCTTATCCTCGGCCCCACCGGGGCTGGGAAAGAAGTCATCGCCAAGGCGATCCATTTCAACTCGCCCCGGCGCGAAGGGCCGTTCGTAGCGGTCAACTGCACGGCCATCCCCGACTCGCTGTTTGAAAGCGAGATGTTCGGCATCGAAAAAGGCATCGCCACGGGCGTCAACGCGCGTAAGGGCCTCATTGAGGAAGCTTCGGGGGGCACGTTGTTTCTCGACGAGCTGGCGGACATGACCTTGCCCAATCAGGCCAAGCTGCTCCGGGTTTTGGAGGAGCGCGAAGTCCTGCGCGTGGGCAGTTCCAAACCCGTGAGCGTGGACATCAAGCTCATCGCCGCCACCAATGCCAATCTGGAAGAAGCCGTCCGCAAGGGCAACTTTCGGGAAGATCTCTATTACCGCATCAATGTGGCGGAAATCAGGGTTCCTCCCCTGCGCGATCGCGGAGATGACATCCTTTTGCTGGCACAGCTTTTTCTTGAGCGCCATTGCGCCTATATGGGACGGCCCCGGCTTTCGCTCTCTCCCGCCGTGTGCAGGCAGCTTCTGCAATACGGCTGGCCCGGTAATGTGCGGGAATTGAATAACGAAATGGAACGCGCCGCCTCTCTGACGATCGGCAACCGTGTGGAGCTTTCCGATCTCTCCACGCGTATCGTGCCGGATGAAGTCAGATGCCACCTTCTCGAGACGGAACCGCTCATCAGCCGGGATGGGGCAGATACCCCTCGGGAGGAAACGCCAACGGCGCAGAACTACAACCTGCAAGAAATGGAGCGCAAACTCATCCTTGATGTGCTGAACAAAACCGGCGGCAACAAGAGCAAAGCCGCGGAACTGCTTGGCATCACACGGGAAGGGCTCCGGAAAAAACTCCTGCGCATGGGCATCAACGACAAAGAACTCCCCCACGACGACGGCAAGGCTTGACATTCACCGGCCTGAACACCTAAAACAACACGTCCCTAACGCGCGCCCGTAGCTCAGTCGGATAGAGCGACAGCCTCCTAAGCTGTAGGCCACAAGTTCGATTCTTGTCGGGCGCACCAGAATTATATCAGGCAGTTATAGATAATAATCTATGGCTGCCTGTTTTCTTCTTTTCTCCCCTATTTCTCCCCTTTACTGCTCTTTGTAGCTTATTTCTCCTCCGAGTTTCCATAACACACGGAAGTGTCTTACTTTATGCTCTCACGTCGCGCCATCAGTCCAAATCCCAAACAAATAGGACTGCGCTATGACCGAGATTTCTTCACTTGTGCCCATCATCAAGGAAGAGATTGAGAAGGAACGTCAGCAAACTTTGAGGCCGCCAAGGAAAAAGACAAAGTTAGAACAATCGTTCCTGACGCATCGCTTCCGGATGGGCCCGCGACATGGTCCATACTCAAGCCTTCTCCTCCTCCGGAAAGGCCCTCTCTCGCTGCGCTTCTCAAGTATTGCTATCGCAATGAACTCGGAGATGCTGAACTTTTTCAGTATCTCCATCGGAACCAGTTTGTTTACGATCACAATATCGAACAATGGTTTGAATTCGATGGAATCCGGTGGGTGCGGGACAAGATTCAGAAAACCCAGCGATGTGTGATGGAAATGGCGGAAATCTATGAATCCGCCGAGTACATCAAAGCCGATGAAGCCGAAGTCGGCAATCCCCACGCCCTGCGGATCGGCCTTGGGCAGAGGAACCACGGCAAGGCTCGACTGCCATTGTCCAGACTCCGCATGGGTGAGCTTGGTGACGAGTCCTGGACATCCCGGATCGGCTGGAACGGGATACTGGCAGACATATCCCATTGGAAAGTAAAACGTCACGGCACGAGTCCATGACGCTGTTGAGAGTGGCGTACCTGCTCTTGGTGAAAGGATTGTTGGCATCCTTGGTTGCCGGTTGGAGATGTTCCTGAACTTTGATAAGTGCCTGGGCCAATTTATCTACTTGCTCCGAACAAAATGAGTCCATCTTTTTCCTTCTACTAAAACATGGAAAAACCTGTCCGAAATGTCTCGGACAGGCCTCTTTCAAGAAAAAATATGCCAGTCCAATATAACAATATCTATTTAAAATCATTTTATAAATAAAATATTTTTTCTAAAAATACTGACGAAATGGAAACTAAACGAATCCTTTCTTCCTGTTTTCCTGGCGGAAGAGAATTGATGCTGTCTGCAAGATAGTCAGGTCTCGCCCTTAATGAGTCATTTTTCTTGAAAAATTCCGTCATGGAACTGTTCAGCACCTCAGCTATTTCCCCGATTCGGTTGAACCTAGAAGCAACGTATCCATTCCAGATACGCCCAGTATATCATATTAAATAACTAGTAAATATAATTGGCTCTATATAGTAATATTTGTACATGAGCAGCCTTGATTTCGATATTTTTATTTACACACGTAACTATTCGTGTTATTATATTAAAACGAAATCAATTATAAAAAATTATTAATGTTTTCTCAAATAAGAAAATAGGGGCAACCTTGGGAATATTTTATTCCTCGTCTCGCTGATAAAACAAGCGATAATATATCACTAAATATTTTATACATTTTTTCAAATAATTATGGAATATTCATTCATGCATAAAATAGTTGTTCCTAACACAATTCTTATTGTCGATGATGATGAAATGAACCGTGATGTGTTGGGAAATATTTTTCTGCGTCTCATTCCATTGAAATGGCTGAAAATGGAAAAGAGTGTCTCAATAAAATACTAGAATGTGGACAAAAATTTTGTGCTGTCCTTCTGGATGTGGTCATGCCTGTAATGGGCGGTATTGAAGTATTGAAAAAACTTAACAGAGATGGTGTTGTTGATCATATTCCCGTCTTTCTTATTACTGGAGAAACAGATACGAGAATCATCAAGCGAGCATATGAACTCGGCGTGATGGATGTCATTTCTAAACCTATTTCTTCGTATATGGTGCAACGCCGGGTTAATTCCGTTATTGAATTGTTTACGGCACGTAAACGACTCTCCAGTGTGGTGGGCCAGCAAAAGGATCAGCTTTTGAAACAGGCCAAAAGAATCCTGAGGCTGAACATGGGGATGATAGAGTCTCTTTCAACAGCCATTGAATTTCGCAGTGGCGAGTCCGGTGAGCACATCCGGAAAATACATGACATCACTAAACTGTTCCTTGAAAATTCCCCACTGGGCAGAGATTTTTCGACGGAGGAAATTGAGCATATTTCTTTGGCCGCGATTATGCATGACGTTGGAAAGATTTCCATTCCTGACGCCATATTGAGCAAGCCAGGACGCCTTACCCCCGAGGAGTTTGAGATCATGAAGACGCATACGACACAAGGAGGACAACTTCTGGAGAGAATTCCGCAGATGAGGGAACTGCCGTTTTTCACGTATGCCTACGATATTGCCAAATACCATCATGAGAGATGGGACGGACGCGGATACCCGGAGGGGCGCAAGGGCGACGATATCCCTTTATGGGCACAGATAGTCTCCATTGCAGACGTATATGACGCGCTGGTCAGCCCACGGTGTTACAAGAAGGCTTTCAGTTTTGAGGTGGCCCTTGGCATGATTGTCAGCGGCGAATGCGGCGTGTTCAATCCAAACATATTGGCATGCTTTCGGGAAATTGAGGGTAAGCTCCGCACTCTCTACGGTAGCGGCCCGGAACGATTGTACGAGTGAGGCAAAAAAATATGGATCAGACAAGAAAGGCAAGACTTGAGGCGGGCGGAATTATGGTGGACGAAGCTCTTGAACGCTTTATGGGAAACGAGGCTATGCTTGAGCGCTATTTACAGAAATTCCTCAGCGAAAAGAGCTATGCCATGCTGCGGGATTCTCTAGCCTCAAACGATTGGGAAGCGGCTGGCAGAGCAGCGCACACGCTGAAAAGCATATGTGGTACCATAGGATGTGAGGCCATGCAGGAGCTTGTGATTCTGCAGGAACGTCATATCCGCGCCGGAGAATGGAAAGAAGCCGTTGGTATGATGCCAGAGATATCCAACAGCTACGAGAATATTTGCGGTGTGATCCGGGCGTAACGTACAGGGTATTGAGCAGAAGGACGTATAAAGGGATATTGCGTACTGCTGTATATCTACATAATACTAGGTAATTAAATGAAAAGTTACAGCGGAATACCATATACGACGGGAAAACAGGCCGCAGACGATGTAAAGACACAGCTTGTTGGTTTTATAAAAATACCCAAATGGCTGCTTGGGCTCTGTCTTATTACTGTTTTCTATATTTTGTTCGTCTGTTTCTCCATGTATAAAATAGGCGATTCAACAACGCAGCTCTATGAGTATCCCTATACTGTCTCACGCAAAGCGCAGGAAATGAAAACCGCCCTCTATGGCATACGAATCTCTCTGCCATCTCTTCTAGCCACGCCCGACATCACCGCTGCCCAAATTAATGACCTCCTTCGAAAACAGAGGGCTATGCAGGACAAGTCGTTGGAAGAGATCACGCTCAAGTTCCGGGGGAATGAGAAAGAACTGGCTTATCTGAAAAGATGTATGGCTGAATTGCGGGAAGCCCGAAAAAATATGGTCAATAACTTATTGGGCAATCTGGATTTTCAGTACATCAATGCCTATTATGCCCGTGAGGTTCTCCCACATTTTGAAAAGGTGGATAAACTGCTAGGTAACTTGGGCGATGCCGCCGAACACCGTGGCAATGCAATCTTGGCAGAAATGGACAAGCTGAGAACCTTTTCCATCATTGCTACGCTGCTTATGGGAATAAGCATCATCTTGCTGATTCTCCACACCCGCAAACTGGAATGGGATAAATACAAGGAGAGCGCATACCGCGAAAAACTCCTCAATCTGCTTGCAGCCAACATAGATGAAATATTTTTCATTTCACGCGAAGATAAATCTTTTGAATATGTGAGCTCAAATAGTGAACGCGTCATAGGCGTACCGCCTGAAAAATTTATTCATGATTACAGAAAATTATATTCTCTTCTAGCGTGTAAGGACAGCGACTGGTTGCGCGCAGTGCTCGACGATACGTCCTCAAATATGAAGGAACGGGACATCGTGCTTGGTGAAGAGGGACGCCGCTTCAATATCCGGGTGTATCCCATATTCCTAAATGGTGTTCTGAGCCAGCGCATTATCGTATTATTCGATCAAACTAAGGAATTTGCCTATCGACAGGCACTGAGCGACGCTCTTGAGAATGCCCGCAACGCAAATACCGCCAAAAGTAATTTCCTCTCCCACATGTCTCATGAAATCCGTACGCCGATGAACGCCATTATCGGTATGACGGTCATTGCCCTGACCCGGCTTGACGATCGATCCCGCATGGAGGATTGCCTCACCAAAATAGCTCTGTCCTCACGCCATCTGCTCGGCCTTATCAATGACGTGTTGGACATGTCCAAAATCGAAGGCGGCAAACTCACCATTGCTCATGAGCCGTTCGATTTTAAAATATCTCTACAAGGAGTTATCAATCTTATCCAGCCTCAAGCGCTGGAACGCGGACTGGATTTTGAGGTGTCCCTGTCCGGGGTTGATGAAGAAGAGCTACTCGGCGACGCACTGCGACTTAACCAGATTCTCATCAATATACTGTCCAATGCACTCAAATTCACCCCGGTCGGGGGCTCTATACGGCTGGAGGTACACCAGCTCCATAAAAAGAACAATAATGTGCAGTTCCGCTTTGTTATCCGTGATACGGGCATTGGTATGAGCCAAGAGTTCATAAAGCGGCTTTATACCCCCTTTGAACAGGCCACATCCTCCACCGCTTCAAAATTTGGTGGTACTGGGCTCGGCATGGCCATTACCAAAAATCTTGTTTCTTTGCTGGGCGGCACGATATTCGTGAAAAGCGAGGAAGGCAGGGGAACCGAGTTTACTGTGGAGCTCCCCTTTGGCCTGAGCGGACGGCAGTTAGAAAAAGGCAAAGGCGAGCTGGAGCCACTCAAAGTGCTCGTAGTGGATGACGACTACGATACCTGCGAGCACGCCTGCCTGTTGCTGGATAAAATGGGACTTCGTACCCGATGGGTGCTCAGCGGTGCGGAAGCCGTGAAGGTTGTGCAAGAATCCCATGTCAGTGGTGATGGTTACGACGTATGCTTCATAGACTGGAAAATGCCGGACATGGATGGCATGGAAACCGTCCGCCGTATCCGTAATGAAGTCGGGCCGGAAACTCTTATCATCATTATCAGCGCCTATGACTGGGGAGCGATAGAAGAAAAGGCCCGTGCCATTGGAGTTAACGGATTCATCGCCAAGCCCTTTTTCGCTTCCAATCTTTACAATACGCTTACTTCATTAACACGGCGCACGGCTCCGAAGAGAGAAATAGAAGTTTCCGCCCCCCCGGAATCAGAGACGGAAACTGCACATCAGCATTATGACTTTACGGGGAAGCATATACTGCTGGTTGAAGACAATGAATTCAACCGTGAAGTCGCCCAAGAGTTTCTTGAAATGACAGGGGCCACGGTCGAAAGTGCCGAAAACGGATCAGAGGGAGTAGCTCTTTTTGCGGCCTCGGAAACCGGGCAATACGACATTATTCTGATGGATGTGCAGATGCCGGTCATGGATGGCTATGAGGCGACACGAGCCATTCGCGCTTCGGTACACCCCGACGCGAACTCCATCCCCATTCTTGCCATGACGGCCAACGCCTTCAACGAGGATGTAGCTGCCGCTGTGGCGGCAGGCATGAACGGGCATATAGCCAAGCCCATTGATGTGACGGCACTTTATCGGCTACTCGCTTCGCATTTTAAGTAATAATGCGTAGCAAGGGAAGGAAAACAGAGTATGCAGGAGGCACGGAGGTGTCCCATGCGTACCCTGTTTTCCTTTCTTTGAGAATAACGAGTCCTGACCCTAAAGCCGTAATTCAAAGGGATGACATCCTATGGATGCCATCCCTTTTCTCGTGCCGGGCTATCGCTTCATCTTCGCCCGCAGCGTCGTGTACGGGTGGCCTCCGAGCTGGATTTCGAACTCCTGACCATCGACGGCTCCGGCGGCGGAACGGGCATGAGCCCCAACGACATGCTGGACAACTGGGGTGTCCCCTCCGTCCTGCTGCACGCCAAAGCGCATGACTACGCCTTCCTGCGGGCCGCCGCCGGGAAGAAGGTGGTCGATCTCGCCGTGGGCGGCGGGCTCGCCAAGCCGAGCCAAGCGTTCAAGGCGCTGGCCCTCGGCGCCCCCTACGTCAAGGCTGTGTGCATGTCGCGCTCGTTCATGATCCCGGCCTTCCTCGGCTGCAACATCGAAGGGGCCCTGCACCCCGAACGCCGGGAACGCGTCCACGGCGCGTGGTCGGCGCTTCCGAAGACGGTCCTCGACATCGGCGATACGCCCGAAACCATCTTCGCCGGATACCATGCCCTCAAGGAACGCCTCGGAGCCGACGAAATGGCGCATATCCCTTACGGAGCCATCGCCATGTGGACGATGTGCGACCGGCTCGGCGCGGGGCTCCAGCACCACATGGCCGGGGCCCGCAAGTTCGGCGTCGAGCACATCGACCGCACGGACATCTGCGCCGCCAACCGCGAAACGGCTCAGGAAACGGGCATCCCCTTCATCACGGAACAAGACGACGAGCTGGCGCGCCGCATCGTGCTCGGCTGACAAGGAGAGGCGTTCATGCTGGATCTGCTCTTGACCAACGCCCGCATCGTGGACGGGACGGGCAACCCCTGGCGCAAAGGCTGCGTCGGCGTGCGCGACGGGCGCATCGTGGCCGTGGGTTCGGCCCACGATATGCCCGAAGCCCGGACGGTGCTCGACATCGGAGGCAACATCCTGTGCCCCGGCTTCATCGACAGCCACAGCCATTCGGATTTGAGGATAATAGATGAGCCGTTGGCCTTGCCCAAAATCATGCAAGGGATTACCACAGAGAACGTAGTCCTCGACAGCATGTCGGTGGCCCCCATCAGCGACAAGAACAAGGAGCCGTGGAGCACGAGCATTTCCGGGCTCGACGGCGTAGCCCAGAAACCGTGGGGCTGGAACGGGTTCGCCTCCTATCTCAATGCGCTCGACGCCGCGAAGCCGAGCGTCAACCTGAGTTCCTATGTGGGGCTCGGCACCGTGCGCCTCGACGTCATGGGCATGGAGGACAGGCCGCCCACCGCCGAAGAACTGCGCCTTATGGAAGAAAGCGTGGCCCGGTGCATGGAGGAAGGCGCGCGCGGCATTTCGGCGGGGCTCATCTACACGCCCAACAAGTACCAGTCCACGGAAGAACTCGTCGCGCTCGCCAAAGTCGCGGCCCGCTACGACGGCATCCTCGACGTGCATATGCGCAATGAGGCCGACCACATGGCCGAGGCATTGGAAGAGGTCATCCACATCGGGCGCGAAACCGGCATCCGTATTCTGGTGACCCATTTCAAGCTGCGGGGGCGCAGGAACTGGGGGAACGCCCGCAGGCATCTCGACACCATCGACCGGGCCCGCGGGGAAGGCATCGACATCGGCATCGCCCAGTATCCGTATACGGCCAACAGCACGTTCATGCACGTCGTCGTTCCGCCGTGGTACCACAGCCGGGGGACGGACGGCCTGCTCAAAGCCTTGGCGGAGGAACGCGAACAGGTCAAAAAGGACATGCTCACCACCGAAGGCTGGGAAAATTTCTCGCAGGTCATGGGCTGGGAGAACATCTACGTCTCCTCGGTCGCCAGCGAAAAGAACCTCTGGTGCGAAGGCAAAAGCGCCGTGGCCCTTGGCGAGGCCCTCGGCAAGTCGCCCGAGGACGCGGTGCTGGATCTGCTGATCGAGGAAAACCTTGCCGTGGGCCTGCTTGGGCACGGCATGTGTGAAGAGGATGTAATGGAAGGCATGAAGCACCCGACCATGTGTCTGATCACCGACGGCCTGCTGAGCGGCGGCAAGCCGCATCCGCGTACCTATGCGGCCTTCCCCCGGTTCATCGCCCGTTACGTGCGGGAAAAGCGCCTGCTCACCCTTGAGGAGGCCGTGCGTAAGATGACCTCCAGCACGGCGCTCAAACTCCGCATGAAGCGCAAGGGCTTCATCATGCCCGGCATGGATGCGGACATGGTGGTGTTCGGCGAAAACCGCATCCGCGATGTGAATACGTTTGAAAATCCGCGTGTCTACCCGGAAGGCATTGATTACGTGCTCGTCAACGGCGAGATCGCCGTCGATCACGGCGTCCATACGGGCGCGCGTCCCGGCAAGACCATACGCGACTGACCATGCCACCGACGGTGCGGCCGTTTCCCATCGCGGGGGACGGGCCGCGCCGTTTTTTCGTTCTTCAAGGAGGAAACGTCCATGTCGTACAGCCCCACGCTCGGCTCCGTGTTCAACCGCACGAAAATGCGCGATCCGTCCCATGTCTGTTCTTTTTCCGGCATGTGCGCCATGTGCACCGCCGACTGCATCGGCAGCTGCGAGATCGGCCTGTCCGCCGTCCGGGGCATGGAGACCGTATATCCCACCACCACGGGGGAAAACCAGATCGCCTCGGAAAAGGTCTATCCCGTCGATTATTCCCATTTCAACATCAACGGCAGATCCTTCGGGGCAATGGGGGCTCCGCTGGACGCCGATCGCGCCACCATCTACCATGTGGGGCTCGAACGGGAGATCGGCACCCTCAACCCCGTGAAGCTGGCGCTGCCGATCATCCTGCCCGCGCTCATCAAGCTCAACTGGCCCGACTACTTCGGCGGCGCGGCCATGGCGGGCGTCAACGCGGTCATCGGCGAAGGGGCCGTGAGCAAGGACCCGACGCTCGCCTACGAAAACGGCAAGGTCGTCCACGCCCCGAAGCTCCGGGAAATGTTGGACGCCTTCAACAAGTATGACCGGGGATACGGGCAGATCATCCTTCAGGCCAACTATGACGACGACGCGCAGGGCGTGCCGGAGTACGCCATCCGGGAATGCGGGGCCAAGGCCATCGAATTCAAGTTCGGGCAGTCCGCCAAGGGCACGCAGCCCGCGAACCTCGTCCCCACGCTCGAAGAGGCGCTGAAGAAGTGCGAACAGGGTTTCCTTGTCCTGCCCGATCCGCGGGATCCCGGCGTACAGGAAGCCTATGGCCGCAAGGCGTGCCCCGCCTTCCACGTCTACGGCCGTCTGCCGATCTGGAGCGACGACTATCTGATCGGCCGCATCGCGCAACTCCGCGACATGGGCATGGCCAACGTGTATTTCAAGATGGCGGGCTTCGATCCAGAGGATCTGGAGCATGTCCTCCGGCTGGCTTCCAAGGCGCAAGTGGATATGGTCACCTTCGACGGCGCGGGCGGCGGCTCCGGCTACAGCCCCTGCAAGATGATGAACGAATGGTGCCTCCCCACGGTCGTCATGGAAAGCATCCTTTACGGCATTCTCGACAAGCTGGCCGCGGAAGGCATGGAACTCCCGCATGTGGCGATCACGGGGGGCTTTGCGACCGAGGATCAGGTGTACAAGGCGCTGGCCCTCGGCGCGCCCTACATCTCCGCCGTGGGCCTGTGCCGGTCCAGCATGGCGGCAGCCATGAGCGCCAAAAAGATCGGGGATCTCATTGGGGCGGGCAAAGTCCCCCCGGAACTCGCCCGTTTCGGCACGACGAAGGAAGAGCTGTTCAGCGATCTTCCCGAGCTGCGGGGGCTCTACGGCAGCGCGGCGGACGGGTTCTCCACCGGGGCCGTCGGGGTATATTCCTACCTGAACCGCATCGCCTACGGGCTGCGCCACTTCGCCGCCCTGAACAGGAAATTCGACGTGAAGCACATCGGGCGGCGCGACGTCTTCCCGCTCACCCGCGATGCCAAGGAACTGCTTGACGGGACGTGGCTGCGGTAACCTCCCCTTCCGTCCCCTTTTCCGCGCAGGCGGCACCGACACTTCCCTCGGTG
>OGYA01001768.1_pt1 | contig 13631 bp, 8 predicted proteins | sample 1576401 | NCBI WGS metagenome assembly OGYA01 (sample SAMEA3541485, study PRJEB24748) | human gut metagenome | biome: human gut; feature: human-associated habitat; material: faeces | place: China | collected 2012 | reverse complement strand
GTACAAAAATCTCTTGTATTTATATCTTTTTATTCTGCCATTTTGCTTTTTTGAGATAAATATAACTCGTTATCAATAACAAGGTATAGTACACAATCTCAATGGTAAAGCAGATTTCAATCGGTGCTTTGAGCCACATCCCGATGAAAATGATATACGAGCCGTAAATGATAATTGTAATTGTTTCGAGCAGTAAGGCGGCTTGTGTGTTTCCTGTGCCCGAGATACCGTTGAACACAACATTGGCTACCGATGCGATGAGCATGGCGATACAAATCACATAGACTGAAGGGACGGATTCTGCAATCAGTGCTGCCTCACTGGTATAGACGGACAGCAGTAGTTGCGGGAATAGTGCTGTGACTGCTACCAGCCCCAGCATAATAAAGAACGAGAATCTCGCAATTTTATTAATAAGCGGCATTACGTGCTTGATACCTCCCGCACCGATAGCATTACTGACAAGACTGTTTGTGGTGGTTGCCAGTGAATTGACCGGAATCAGCAATACGACGTAGATACTCCGGACTATGTTGGCAATCGCCAGTTCCCGTTGTCCCAGCCGTTCTACGGCAACAAAGAATACGAACCATGTAGCCATTGACAGGAAGTATTGGAGCATGGTGAAGCAGGAAATGCTGAGAATCCGCATCAACAGTGCAGGGTCGAACGAACGCAGACGGTTCAGTCCGTATTTCTTTAAGTCGATAGTGACATATGTGTAGATGAGGAAGAATAGGATAGAGGAGGCTTCGGCCAGTACGGAAGCAATGGCGGCTCCCTTGATACCCATTTCGGGCAGACCGAATTTCCCGAAGATCAGTGCGTAGTCCAGCACGACATTGGTCAATGCCATGACGACTGCGTTAATGGTCAGCACTTTAGTACGTGTGATTCCGATATACAGTGCCCGGAACATAACATTGATGAATGAGAAGAAGAATCCGTATATACGCCAGTCCAGAAACTCCATTGTCCCTTTGTAGATTGATTCCGAGGAAACCAGCAACCGCATGATGTTGCCACCGAAAGCCTTGGTGAAACCGAAGAGTAGTAATGCCATTACAAATAGGAACATAACTCCCTGAATCATCACCGGACCTACATCTGTGTAGCGTCCCTCGCCGTTACGTCTCGCAATGACAATTTGCGAACCGGTACTGAATCCGAATGCGATGGTGAATACACATATATAGAATAGTCCGCCCATAGCAGAAGCTCCCAAGGCAACTTCACTTACGTGACCCAGGAACGCCGTATCGGTGACATTGATGACATTTTGTGCCAGCAAGCTGAGTAGTATCGGGTAACTGACACTCCAAATCTGTTTGTTGGTATACATATTAAGCGTTTAAGTTTACATTTTGCAAAGATAGCGCTTTATTCCGAATCGGAAGCGATCGGGTAGGTGAAAACAATTTCCGGACCCTCCGGGGGTTGGGTATTGATTTGATAGGTTCCTCCGAAATGTGTCAGTAATAATTGGTTGATTTCGTGCCGGATGACAGTTTCCTGTGAGACAAAGGTAGTATCCGCCAACGGCGAATTAATGATTTGGAAATGAAGCATTTCATCTTTCCGGCTGAGTATGAAACGGATGACGCGTTCCTGTTTTTGGTCTTGCTGGTATTCATGCGGGTAAACCAGTGTGCTAAGTATCATCTGTGTCAGGCGGGCGGTATCTGTGCGGACGGGCTGTGACTTCGTTTCTGTGTAGAATCGGACTTGGATGCCTGTCGTTTCATTCTTCATACGTGCCATATAACATGCTTCGTTGCATAGTTCGACAGCATCGTAAACTTGTATCTGGAATTTCATCATTTGAGCTTCCAGGCGTGATAAGTCGAGCACATCGTTGACAAGTCTCATTAACTTTTCAGAGCTTTGGTGGATTATGTTTGAATATTCCTTCCTTGTTCCTTCGTCAATATTCGGTTCGCACGCTATGAGTTGCGAGAATCCTACTACGTTATTGAGCGGAGTGCGGATGTTATAACTCATGTTCGAAAGAAAGCGGTTCTTTATTTCATTCGTTTCCCGAACGGTTGCGGCGGCTTTGCGGATTTCGTTTTCCGAACGTTTCAATGCCTTTCGTACCATAGCCAGACGGAACATGAAAATGAATAATACAAATAAAACAACGATAATCACAGCCAGAAAGATGAGGCGAATCCGGTTGTTGTGCCGTTGTTGTTCCATATTGATTTTATCCAGTTGATAACTGCTCTTTATTTGTTCCATTTGATTGTTTGCAAGCGACATGGAGGCGGAATCTTTAATGGCAAGTGCCTTCTGATATAGTGGAACGGCCTTTTCGCTATCGCCGGCCTTTACCCATATTTTAGCTTTCACCAATAACTGTTCGGCATAGTCGCTGGCATAGTTGTCTTTCAGCATGACTAATGTGGTGTCGATATAATCTGAGGCTTTTTGATATTCACCGATATATTTGTAATATCTGGCGTAGGTGTCGAAATAAAGTACCTGATACATGAAATAGTTGTTTTCGTTCTGATATTCCTTAGCTTTCACCAGATGTTCATAGGCTCTTTGCGGCTGTTGGGTATTCAGGTAATAATAAGCATAGAACAATTCGTTGAACAGAAATACGTCAGAGAAACCGTCTTTAAGAGAAGGATTTTCCTTGATATGTTTATAGAGTGTGCTTTCGAGTTCTTGCAGGTATTTAAACAGCTTGCTGTTATTCTTCATTTCTTTGGTGACAGATACCAATTGCGACAGTACCGAGATGCGAACTACCGGATTAGCGTCCGGAGCAAGTAGCTTGTAGGCTTCTTCCAGTGCTTTGATGCCTTCCTCCCAACGTTGACTGCCGATGTAGGCATTGCTCAGACACTGATGAGCGGCTACCAGTCCCCGATGATTGTTTTTTTCGAAAGCTTGTTGCTTCATCTTGTTTGCCTCGCTAATGGCACGCTCGTATTCTTCGTTGTAAGTGTACAAGTCGATCTGGAAACGTTTGGCGTCGAAGAAATAATCCCATATATCGGATTTGTGGACGTGTGGTTCCATTTGTGTAATCCATTTCGCTACGCTGTCTGTTTTGTTGTGGTTATAATAGTACAATAGGTGATAATAGGCTGCCAGTCCTGCGTATTTATCATCCTTCTGAAACAATGCTTCTTTCATTAAAGTGTCCGAGAACTGGATGCATTTAGGATTATTCTGTTCTATTCTTATAATGTTGTTTAAAGCTACAAGACGGGTTGAGTCATGAGGCAGGTTTTGAAACACCTGTATCAAACTGTCCGTGTTCATTTCATAATCGGCTTTTCCGACAAGAAAGCAGCAACAGACTATGTGCAGTAGTATTAATCGTTTCATCTTGTTTCCTCCTTTCCTTGGTCGCTTTTGTCAATAGGATGTGTAAACAAGAAACGTGAACCTTCTTCGTAATCGGGGTCGATCCAGATACTACCTCCCAGTTGTTCGATGATGAGTTGGCAAATCGATAGTCCGAGCCCCGTACCTTGGGCATTTTCATTGAGCTTCTCGAAACGGTTGAATATCTTTTTCTGTTTTTCTTTAGGGATTCCTGTGCCGGTATCGGTGACAGAGAAAAGTGCCGTATCTTCCGTTTGTTGCTCAAGTTGCAGAGTGATAGAGCCTTGTGAGGTGAATTTAGTTGCATTGATAAGCAGGTTGATCAGTACTTGTTGCAGGCGGGCACTATCTGTCAGTAGTTCCAAGGAATCGAGAGGAGTGGAGAAGCGGACGTCTGCATGGGTCTGCTTTATCTTTTCCACCATATCAATGACGTTTCTGCATAGTCCTACTGCATCGCATATTTTGAACTTGAATGTCATCTTTCCAATTTCAAGGCTGGATAAGTCAATCACGTCATTAATCAACTTTAGCAACAGTTCCGAATTTTGCTGGATAATATCATTGCACTGTTTTCTCGTTTCTTCATCAATGGATTCTTCCGTCAGAATGGTGGAAAAGCCGGATAAGGCGTTGAGTGGAGTACGAATCTCATGACTCATGTTAGAGAGGAAAAGGCTTTTAGTGCGAATCGAATTTTCTGCCTGTTTCTTTACTTTTTCTTGTTCTTGTTGCGATTGGATCAGACGTTTGTTGTTCCTTTTGATGCGGAAGATGAAGAATATAATTAAGGAGAGGACAGACAGGATAATAAACCAGCTCCAGTATAAGATTTTCTTTTGCCTGTTTATGTTGTTTAATTCATTCTTGTCAATCTGATAGAGAGTATGCAATTCATTGATCTGGCGCAGATAGCTATTGGCGTCAAGTGAGTCTTTGCGTGCGTTAATCACTTCATATTCCTCACATGCTTCTTCGATACGTCCCATTAATGAAAGAACTTTTGCCCGTTCTTGTGATATCTGTATGTCTTTGTACGAACCGGATTCTTTGACGTATGGCAGTAATTCATCATACGATTGCAATGCTTGGGTATATTCTTTTGCGGCGATATGGTAGGAAGCATATAAGTATTTGATTAACAGAAGAAAATATGGATACGGATGTTTGGCATAGATTCGCTCCATTTTTTGCAGATGTTCCAATGCCGAAGGGAGTTTGTCTGACTGTATCTCATAAAACGCACGGCAACAGGGAAGATAAAAATAGCAAGGTGAATCGGGCCTTTTGTCGCAAAGAGCTTCCAAGTAGTTGATATCTTTCTCAATTCCTGCCATTTGCCGGTTATTGAGCTTAATAAGTATCATTTGAGATAATGCGTTTTTTAAATAGATGTCGGCTTCGGGTATCTGTTGCATAATCTCTATTGCTTCTTCATAAGAACCTATGGCAACTTGTGGTGTTGATGAGCTTAAATATGTATTTCCGATTGCACGTAGTGCAAGAGCTGTTCCTAGCGGGTAGTCTATCTCTTTAGCTTTCTTATACATTGAATTGGCGTTGTCAATAGCCAGGCTGATATTTCCTTCTGTTATTGATGACTGAACCGCCATTGCTTTGAGCTGGAATAAGATGTCGTATCGTTGCTGTTTTTCAAGTTCAGGTGTTAACAGCTTCTCCCATAAGATAATACTGTCTGTGGTGACGCCGGTGTTAAAAGCAAGGTCATACTGAATAAGCGGCTGTAATAAAGACAGACGTTCTGCATTAGTATGTGCAGCGTACAATGTTACCGATATGAATACCGTTATAATTGTAGTAATTATGTGGTGTAAGTTTCTATTCACCGGATGTTTGTTTGCAAGGTTTTATGCAAAAGAAACAAAAAGAGCGAAGACTGACAAGAATCTTCGCTCTTTTTTTCTAATTTATTTTCTTTTGATAATATCACGTGCGCTAGGGCCTTCGTGGTTGGGGTAGCCGGGAGTATGATTTCTGCATCTCGGGTCGGCGTCTACTTTCAGACTGCGGTAATTATCTTTTGACCGGGTGATGTAGTCGTCGAGCATGGCACGATGTTCTGCAAGAACCTTGGCATATTTGGGATTCTTGGCGAGGTTCTTACGTTCACCTGGGTCATTCTTCATGTCATAGAGTTCTTCTCCGTTGCCTTCCAAATAATGGGTGTACTTGTATCTGGGGCCACGTACCATACGTCCGGGAGTAACTGTGTATTCATATTCACTATGCCATTCGGATACAACATATGGATGAGTCTTCTTTTGTTTTTCTCCTTTTAATGTCGGTGCGAGGCTGATTCCTGCCTTTTCTGCGGGAACAGGAATGCCGGCCAGGTCACAGAGGGTTGGCAATAAGTCTAGTGTAGGCTGCGTGAGCAAGTGGTCTACCGGTTTTTTCTGATGCTTGATACCGGGACCTGCAAAGATAAATGGTACGTTTGTCATTTCATCATAGAAACTGATGTGCTTGGTCACCATACGGTGTGAAGTCATTCCGTCACCATGGTCGGCAAGGATAACAACGATTGTGTTCTTTCCTGCGGGGGTGGAGTATAATGCTTTCAAAACACTGTCTACTTGTTTGGATACCATTTTTGTATAGTGCTGGAAAGCGGCGATGTAATGGCGGTAATTTTCCTCACTCCAATGGGAGGCTTGCGTCATACGCCGGTGGCTGCAACAGATGTATTGCACCGGGGTAGGTATGTTGTTCCAGTCTTCTACATCGAAATTGTCGGGCAGTTCCGGAAGTGTGCCGCTGACAGGTCGGTCAGTATGTACTCCTTCATTTTCTCCTACGAATCCGCAGATATTATGGGGATTCTGAAAATCGGCAATGCATATGAAAGGTTTTTCCGAAGGATTGCTTAAATAGGAAACAACGTCCTCGCAGGTTCCTACGTCCAGAAAACTATCATTATTGACCGGAAATTCCGGGTCGGTAAATGGCTTTGCTACCGGTTCTTTATGTTTGAATCCTCTTAATGAACCCATATCGTGCGTTTTTCCGAAGTGTACAGCTTCGTAACCGTTTTCCGAAAAAAGGCTTCCTAATGTCGGAACGTTTTCCGGTATAGGTGTATTGATCGGTTCGCTGGAGTTGGAGCGTACGTTAGTTTGATGAGGCATCATGCCACTCCATAAAGCGGCGCGTTACGGTTGGCTGAGGGGGCAGCCTACATAAGCATTGGAAAAGATAACTCCTCTTGAAGCTACTTCGTCGATAGGAAGGGTGCAATCTTGTGTATGACCGTAGGCGCCAACGACGCGTTGTGTAAGATGGTCGCATTGGATAATCAGAAAATTGGGCTTTTCTTGTGCTTGGGCTGCTATGCCGCAAAGAGCCAATCCCATGAAAGGATAAATTGTTTTCATTCTTGGTTAGAATTAAGTGATACTTGATTTTGAAGCAAAAGTAGGAAAAAAGGGAAAGTAAAAAAGGGGGGAATACTTGTTTTGGACGCAAGTGAAAGTTTTTTGTACAAAATTGGAATAAATGATGGGTGATAAAACTATAAACGGTGAACAAACTGCGATTATAACGCATTCTGTTCACCGTTCATTATTTATGGTTTACTGCTAATTAGCTGTTCATGCTCATCAGGAATTCATCGTTGTCTCTGGTTTTTTCCAGACGGTCTTTTACGAAGTCCATTGCTTCGATCGGATTCATGTCGGCAAGATATTTACGGAGAATCCACATACGGTCGAGAGTTGTCTTATCAAGTAACAGATCGTCACGACGAGTACTGGATGCGGTAATGTTGACTGCCGGGAAGATACGTTTGTTGGACAGGTTGCGGTCGAGTTGCAACTCCATGTTACCTGTACCTTTGAATTCTTCGAAGATAACTTCGTCCATTTTAGAACCGGTATCAATCAATGCAGTTGCGATGATTGTCAGTGAACCACCGTTCTCGATGTTACGGGCAGCACCAAAGAAACGTTTCGGCTTATGAAGTGCGTTTGCATCCACACCACCGGAAAGTACTTTGCCCGATGCAGGAGATACTGTGTTGTATGCACGTGCCAGACGAGTAATAGAATCAAGGAATATAACTACGTCGTGGCCGCATTCTACCAGTCTTTTTGCTTTTTCCAATACGATACCTGCGATTTTCACGTGGCGCTCTGCCGGTTCATCAAAGGTAGAAGCGATAACTTCGGCATTGACGCTGCGCGCCATATCTGTTACTTCTTCCGGACGTTCATCGATAAGCAACATAATCATGTATACTTCCGGATGATTGGCTGCAATGGCATTTGCAATGTCTTTCATTAAAATTGTCTTACCGGTTTTAGGCTGGGCTACGATTAAAGCACGTTGACCTTTACCGATTGGAGCGAAAAGATCTACTACGCGGGCAGACATGGAATCCGAATAACCGCCTTTGCAGAGTTTGAACTTTTCATCCGGGAAAAGCGGCGTCAGGTGTTCGAAAGGAACACGGTCGCGAACGAAAGCGGCGTCACGTCCGTTAATCTTCGATACCTTTACTAACGGGAAATATTTCTCTCCTTCTTTGGGCGGGCGGATAACTCCTTCTACCACGTCACCGGTTTTCAGGCCAAATAACTTGATTTGCGACTGTGATACATAGATATCGTCAGGAGAAGAAAGGTAATTATAATCGGAAGAACGGAGGAATCCGTATCCATCCTGCATAATTTCCAGTACGCCTACTCCATTAAGGATGTCATCGAATTCGTAAGGCTTTTCACGCTCAATAACTTTACGTTCCTGCTGCTGTTGTGGTACCGGAAGATTTTCGTTCGCGTTGTTTGGCTGGGCAGGACGCGGCATCGGTACACGCTGCTGGTTCTGATTTTGGTTATTGTTACGTTGGAAGTTATTATTGTTATTATTATTGGCGTTATTGTTACTATTGCTAGCATTATTATTGCCATTATTGTTGTCACGCGGACGGACAATGCGTGGACGTTGTTGCTGTTGTTGCTGATGAGCCTGTTGTTGTGGCTGTGGTGCTTGTTGTTCGGTAGCAGTTTGTGCCGGTTCAGTTTTGGTGGCTTCGAATTTTCCAAAAAGTTCGGTGGGAAGTTCTATCTTTTCTGAAGGCAGATCTTCGATAGGAATAAAATCATCGTCGTCGGCACCGGATAAGATATTGCTTTCTTCGTCTATAACGGGTTCGGCTTTCTTTTGCGGTTGCGGTTTCACTACTACTTTCTTCTCTTCAGCAGGTTTGTTGGCTTTTGTTTTCTTTTCGGGAGCTTGTGCCGGGACTGCTTTTTCTATTACTTCAGGAGCTTTCTCAGTAACTACTTTATCTTCCGTTACTTTAGGAGTTGCCGGAGTTGCAGTTTTCACGCTTTCAACTTCTTTTTGCTCTGCTGCATCGGCATTTTTACGCGGACGGCCTACTTTACGTTTAGGAGCTGCGGTATTTTCTGCTTTAACTTCAACAGCAGGAGTCTCTTTTTCTTTATTTGCACTTTCCTCTTTTTTAGAAGGCTGTTGTGGCTTGGCAGGAGCAGCTTCTTTGGCTTTCTCAGCTTCTCCTTCCTTGGTTGCGGAAACTACTTTGTTATCTTTCTTGGCAGGCGCTACGCGTGAACGCTTTTTCTTTTGTTCTTCTTTGCGTTCTTCTTTAAGCTTGTCTGCGGCAACTTTCTTTGTGGCTCCGGCGATTGCTTGTTCATCGAGTATTTTGTAAACAAGGTCTTCCTTTTTTAATGAGTCTGTTTTTTTTATGCCTAACTCTTTGGCAATAACTTGAAGTTCCGACAGATCTTTGTCGTTTAATTGGATAATGTTATACATATAGTATGGTAAGTTATTAATATTTCTTTTTTGCTGAATTATGGACAGCATTACTATGACTCTCCGGTCACAGATATGCGAGCATACGTTTTGTTTTTATTATGAATTAGGGATGTATATGTTGAATCGTAGAATGTTTCAACGGGGCAAAGATAATAAATTTTTTTGGTTTCATAAACAATCAAACCTTTTTTTCAACGTAAAAGTGTATCTTTGCTACATAAAAGAAAATAGTATGACAGTAAATGAAGCTCATTTAATTTATTTTTCGCCTACACACACATCAAAACAAGTTGCCGAGGCGATTGTTCACGGAACAGGAATAAAAAATATTCTTCCTGTTAATGTCACTTTGCAGACTACCGGGGAAGCTGTAATTCCTGCATCTGCATTGGCTATTATCGTAGTTCCCGTATATGGAGGCCGTGTAGCTCCTTTGGCAATGGAACGTTTGCAGAATATTCGTGGCTTGGATACACCTACTGTGTTGGTTGTGGTTTATGGCAATCGTGCTTATGAAAAAGCCTTAATGGAATTGGACGCTTTCGCCCTTCCCCACGGATTGAAAGTGATTGCCGGCGCAACTTTTATCGGTGAGCATTCATATAGTACGGATGAACATCCGATTGCTGCCGGACGTCCGAATGATTCGGACCTGGCTCTGGCTACGGAGTTCGGGAAAAAGATCATAGAAAAAATAAAAACGGCTACCGGCCCGGATACTCTTTATCCGATAGATGTCCGTGCTATCAAACGCCCGAGGCAGCCTTTCTTCCCCTTATTTCGTTTTTTGAGGAAGGTTATCAAGTTACGTAAAAGTGGCACACCGCTTCCTCGTACTCCGTGGGTAAAAGATGAGAGTCTGTGTACACATTGTGGGTTGTGTGTGGTTCATTGTCCGGCGGGTGCTATTACAAAAGGCGATGAACTAAATGTAGATGAAACCAAATGCATCAAATGCTGTGCTTGCGTGAAAGTCTGTCCTAGGAATGCAAAAGTGTATGATACTCCTTTTGCGGCTTTATTATCGGATTGTTTCAAGAAGCAGAAACAGCCTCAGACTATTTTGTAAATAACAACGCGTTTCGTTGTTTCATCAATACGGAAGCGGTTATCTATTCGTTCGCCTATCAGCCATGCAATGCGTTCTCCGCAACAGAGCACCCATTGACGCTCTTTCTGACTGATAGAAAATTTGCGGTCGGTCAGGTAATCGCTTATTTTTTTCTTGCCTTTCATTCCGAAAGGAATAAAAGTATCACCGATTTGCCATTTACGGTGATAGATTTCTTCATTCAACTTGTCAGCGTCAAAACATGCTGTTCCTTTTTCCCGTGGAATCTGAAAATTTGACGTGTATTCTTTCTCTTCTTTAATTAATTGAAAAGGGGGGATGTCTTTTTCTTCAGACCGGATTTCTTCCAGTAGCAAAAATTCCCTGTCTTTAATCACTCTCCATTCTTTGCTGGCAAACTGTTTTCCCGATTGTCCATGAAGTGAGTTTGCAATATCTTTGATTTGTGTGGAGTTAAAGCCGAGTGGATGCAGAGTCTCGAATAAAATAGTTTCGGGTACAGCTTCTTTTAATAAACTGCTGATCCGGATTCCTTCTGGTGTGACTATTCTTGCTTTTGTTTTTGCTATACATTTATTATATATAGTAGCTACATCATTCAGATAATTACTCGTCTCCACCAGACTATTCTTGACGGATGGATTAATCTCCTCCATAAGTGGAAGGAGGTTGAGCCGGATCTTGTTGCGGGTGTATTCATCTTCCAGATTTGTACTATCGGTTACATAATCCTGTTCAATGTTTTGTAAATATTGAATGATCTCTTTGCGGTTGACACAAAGGAGTGGACGTACAATAGCTCCGTTGCGAGGACGGATTCCGAGTAATCCGGTGATTCCTGTGCCACGGATTAGATTGAGCAACATTGTTTCTATACTGTCGTCCTGGTGATGAGCAACGGCAATGACATCGGCCCGGTATTTATTTTTAATTTCTTCAAACCAGTTATAACGGAGTTCCCGCGCTGCCATTTCTATCGAAATATGCTTTTCGGCTGCGTATTGGGTTGTGTTGAAATCAGTGGTATGCAATCGGATGTTGTATTTCAGGCAGAGTTGGCGGACAAATGATTCATCGCGGTTTGATTCCTCGCCGCGTAAATGAAAGTTACAATGTGCGGCTTCGCAGTGATAACCTGCTGTGTGGAGAATACGTAGCAGTGCCACAGAGTCGGCGCCGCCGCTCAATGCTACCAGAATTTTGCTGTCTGATGAAAACAGATGATTCTTTTCTATATATTGTGTAATCCGTTGCTGTATCATGTTTGCAAAGATAATAGTTTCTTGCTTAGTCTTTTGAATTTTTCAGGAACTTCTCCTTCTGTTTCCTCTTTTTCTGATTACCAGATCTTTTTTAGTGAGGAGGTTTTTCGATTAGAAATGACTCTTATTTAAAAACAATCTAAATAATTTGCGTGCTCCGAAGTTATGAATTATCTTTGCCGAAAATTTAGAGAGTTATGCGTTTGTCCGAATTAACAACAGGCGAAAAAGGTGTCATCGTAAAGGTGCTGGGACACGGTGGTTTTCGTAAACGTATCGTGGAGATGGGTTTTATTAAAGGTAAAACCGTTGAAGTTTTATTGAATGCTCCATTGAAAGATCCCATTAAATATAAAGTCTTAGGTTATGAAATTTCTTTGCGTCGTCAGGAAGCTGAGATGATTGAGGTAGTCAGTGAAGAAGAAGCAAAAAAACAAGCCGGCGAAACTATTTATCACGAAGGTTTGCCTGAAGATGTTTCTGTAAAAGAAGAAGATATGAAGCGGTTGGCGTTAGGTAAACGCCGTACCATTAATGTTGCCTTGGTCGGGAATCCGAACTCGGGCAAGACTTCTCTTTTCAATCTGGCTTCCGGTGCCCATGAGCATGTCGGAAATTATAGTGGTGTGACTGTGGATGCCAAAGAAGGGCATTTTGATTTTGAAGGGTATCATTTTCGTATTGTAGATTTGCCGGGGACATATTCGTTATCTGCATACACGCCCGAAGAAATTTATGTCCGTCGTCATATTATAGATGAAACGCCGGATGTGATTATTAATGTAGTAGACTCCTCCAACCTCGAACGGAATTTATATCTTACGACGCAATTGATTGACATGAATGTCCGTATGGTGGTGGCTTTGAATATTTATGACGAATTGGAATCCAGTGGGAATACATTAGACTATCATTTGCTGAGCAAACTGTTTGGAGTACCGATGTTACCTACTGTCAGTAAGAAGAACCGTGGATTGGATACCTTGTTTCATGTCGTAATCAACCTTTATGAAGGCGTCGATTTCTTTGATAAACAGGGGAATATGAATCCGGAAGTATTGAAGGATCTGACCGAATGGCATGATTCTTTGGAGGACCGTAAGAATCATGAAGAGGAACATCTGGAAGATTATGTACGCGAACATAAAAGGACCGGGCGTGTGTTCCGCCATATTCATATCAATCATGGACCTGATTTGGAGAAAGCTATTGAGGCTGTAAAAGAAGAAGTTTCCAAGAATGAGTTCATTCGCCATAAGTACTCTACCCGTTTTCTATCAATAAAATTGTTGGAGAATGATCCGGACATAGAGAGTTTTGTACGTACTTTGCCGAATGCGGAGGAAATCCTGCGTATTCGTGATAAAATGGCCAAACGCGTACAGGATACGATGAATGAAGATTGCGAGTCGGCTATTACGGATGCGAAATATGGTTTTATCAGTGGTGCGCTGAAAGAAACTTTTACTGATAATCATTTGGAACAGGCGCAGACTACAAAAGTGTTGGATTCCATTGTCACTCACCGTATTTGGGGATATCCTATTTTCTTCCTTTTCATGTATCTGATGTTTGAAGGTACTTTTGTGCTCGGGGAATATCCGATGATGGGGATTGAATGGTTGGTGGAACAAATAGGCGATTTGATTCGTAACAATATGACGGATGGTCCGTTGAAAGATATGTTGGTTGACGGCATTGTGGGTGGTGTAGGAGGCGTTATTGTCTTTTTACCAAATATTCTGATTTTGTATTTCTGTATTTCATTAATGGAGGATTCCGGTTATATGGCTCGTGCGGCGTTTATTATGGATAAGATTATGCATAAAATGGGGTTGCACGGAAAATCGTTTATACCTTTGATTATGGGATTCGGATGTAATGTACCTGCTATTATGGCTTCACGTACTATCGAAAACCGGAAAAGTCGTCTCATTACGATGTTGATTAATCCACTTATGTCATGTAGTGCGCGCTTACCTATTTACTTGTTGTTGGTAGGAGCTTTCTTTCCGAACAATGCGAGCTTGGTATTGTTAAGCATCTATGCAATTGGTATTTTTCTGGCTGTACTGTTAGCACGGTTGTTTAGCAAGTTCTTGGTGAAGGGTGACGATACTCCGGGGGTTATGGACCGTCCGTCGTAC
>OGYA01001748.1_pt1 | contig 13763 bp, 5 predicted proteins | sample 1576401 | NCBI WGS metagenome assembly OGYA01 (sample SAMEA3541485, study PRJEB24748) | human gut metagenome | biome: human gut; feature: human-associated habitat; material: faeces | place: China | collected 2012 | reverse complement strand
AAAATAAGATTGCAAGACAAAAAGCCTCGCTACAGGTATCATCTCTGTAGCGAGGTTTCTATATTATTTACGTTATTCTTAGTTCTTCTTTCTTCTCGCCAGCATTCCTGCGAGTCCGGTCAGGGATATCGCAAAGAGCATCAGCCAGATACCGAGAGGATCTCCGGTAGCCGGAACCTTGTCCAGTTCCTGCGCAGTAGCAGCAGCGGTGGGAGCTGCGGCAGCTGAGTTGTCCGTACTGTCATTATTATCGTTATTGCCGGTGTTATTGCTGCCGGTATTATTGCTGCCGGAGGTGTTCCTTGCTACCGTAAAGCTGGTGCCTGCGGCGCCGTCTGTCCATACGATCTCAAAGGTGTGACTGCCCTCGGACAGAGTCTTCAGGTAATCTGCATGTAATTCGATGATCGTGGAGCCCTCACTCACGGTATAGTTCTTGGAATCAATGATATTCCCATCTACCTTTACATTCTGGAACTTGGAATATTCACCGTTTCCTCTGATTTTGAGACTTCTTCCGTCCGTATTCTGGTTCCAGGAGCCGTTCGCGCCTTCAATGATCTGATACTGTACCGTCAATACTACGGTATCGGTGGTAACTGAACCGGCCGCATTGCTGAGAACACACCGGTACTTAAATCCGTTGCAGTCTCTATCCGTTACTCCTATGGTGTAGGTTGCACCGGTAGCTCCGGTGATGTTCACAAATCCATTACCGTCGTTTCTGTCGATCTGCCACTGATAGGTTACGTCCGTACCGGTTGCAGTAACTTCAAACGTTGCTGTGTCTCCTACTGTCACAGATACACTCTTGGGCTGTGCAGTGACTGCCGGAGCGTCCACATGGTAAAGTTCGATTTCACCGGTCAGAATCTCATAATTGGTATCCGCAGGGATGAAGCGCCACTTGTAAGTCTTGTTCATCTCGACTGCCGTGTCATTGGGAAGTACACCTGCATCATCTATCCACTCCAGTGTACCGTCTGCCGGATGAATGGTGCTGCCTGCCAACGTCAGTCCTGCGTCTGCCAGGGTCATACCGCCTGTGGTAATCTTATTGTACTTCGGTTCACCGCTTGTAGCAGCCCGGGTAATCATAATGACAAAAGGTGCACTGGTGATCTCACTGTAATCGATATCACCTGCCTTGGTTGCTGTGATAACAACGCTTCCGACCTTAACCGGAGTCAGAACGCCATTCTGATTAATCGTTGCATTGCCTGTGCTGCCTGCATCCACTCTGTAAGTAATCTCACCTGTGCCGGAACCGCCGACCGTGCTCAGTAGCAGCTTCTGTCCATAGGCCACAGTGTTGTCACCGGTGATGCGCAGTGTCTCCTGAGGTTCTTTCGCCGTCAGGGTCAGTACTAAATCCTTGGTAAATTTTTCATAATTTGGATTGGAAATCGTTACCGTCCAACAGATGGTGTCATTTTCCGCACCGGCTGTCAGCCTGTAGGTGATCTTTCCGGCTGTATTAATCATAGCCGGTTCCACCTTTGCAGATCCCGAAGTTTGTGCCTCGGAAATGCTGTATGTCCATGTCTCCCCGGCAGGAAGTCCTGTGTAATCGGGTGTGAAGGTCTTCTGCTTCCGGTCGGAGAATTTCTGCTTTAAGTTCTCCTCCTGCAATACACCGCCCTTAGCCTGCGTAATCGCTACCTTTGCGGTGGTCATGTTGGAAACAAGCTTATAGTTGTCTGCCGCTTTTCCCTGCAGGGTCACCGTAACGGTAACTTTTTTGTCTGTGCCGACATTCGCATTAACCATCTTGCCGGTCGCGGTATAATCGGAACTTGTCAGCGTTGCAACAAGTGTGTTTGTGCTGTCTTTGAAGGTCACTTCTAAAATGGTCACGGAGGTATTATTCCGCTCGTAGCTGCGGTCTTGCGTGAGCGCGATTGCAATGCTGATAGGCTTTGCAGTAATAGTTGCCCTGGTCTTATATATTCCGCCGGTCAGTTCATAGTGAGAGGCAAACTCACCAAGAAGTTTTACCGTTACCTCTGCATCCTGTTTCCCGGCGTTTTCACTTTGGAAAGCACCGGTCACCGTGTAGTCCGTACCCGCTACCCGACCGTCTATTCTCACGTCTGCCTCGTTGGCAAAAACTACCCCTGTGACGTCAGCATTCACGTTTCCATCGTAATCCTTGTTAGCAACGGTAGCCTGTACAATATGGACACGTGCCTTATTCACCGTCAATTTATAGCTTGCCGTGCCTACCTTGTAGTTCGTTGTCTCGGCGGCTGTCGCGGTAATGGTGGTCTCGCCCACTCCGACAACGGTAACCTCACCTTTTTCATTCACAGTTACGACGGAATTGTCGCTGCTTTGGTAATTCACCGCGCCGTCACCCTTATTGGTGAGCTCATTGTTAGCAGGATTCGTTCCATAGGAGGTCGTCACAGCAGGCTTCTCGAAGTTCAGCTTCGGATCCGCCTTCTCAATGGCAAATTTCTTAACAACATCTGCAAATCCATAATTTCCCTTTGCTTTAACGGTTACGGAACCGGCATTCGTACCGGCGTTTACGTTATCACCGTAAATAATGGTGTAGTCCGTACCCTTCGTCAGCGGTCTGCCATCGATGGTTACGGTAACATCCGGCGTAATCCGTTCGCCGGTATAAGTATAAGTTGTGTTACCGCTCAGTTCCACAGTCGGTTCGGTAATAATGGGAGTAATCGTAAACGCCCAGTTTTCATCCGTCAGGTCACTTGCTGCGTTAAAATTCGTGCCGTCCGTCACACTAATTTTAACCTTGTATTCACCCGCATTCATGGGCTGCACTTCCGTCTCGCCCTGATAGTATTTCACCATAACATCGCCCATGCCGGTGATGTTCGTCGCAGTCTTGATGTCTGCAGTCTTTGCCGTGCCGTCATATGTCAAGCTGCCCGGTGCGGTAAAGACAAAATTTTTCGCTGCGGGATCTGCCTTTTGAATCTCATAAGTCACACTGGCTGTCACACCACCCACTGTGATGCTTGCGGTATAAGCACCGACATTGGTGGGATAGGAACCGTCAGGGAGTGTAGCACCCTGTCCGTTTCCAACCGTGTAGCTGATTGTGGGATCCTTCTCACCGGTGAGCAGTTTGTTCTCAAGTATTGCCGTTTTGTTGCTGCCATCGTAGATCAGAGTATTCTCCTCAGGTGCCTTGATGGTCACGCTGCCGCCGTCAATGTTGGGACAGTTCGTTGTATTAACGCAGGTGGCGGTAATCGACTTGCCGTCTGCGCCCGGCTTGTATTTCCAACTGTGCTGGTGGGTGCTAAGGTACAGATTACCCTGCTCATCCTTTATAACCATATAGCCCCTATCTGTATTGTCCGGCTTGAAAATCTTAGTATAGTCCACCAAGCCGGTTGCTCCGGTAGCAATCTGAACCGGAGCCTTTGGCCTGGGGCTATTGGTAGTAGCCACACCAATACTTGCAGCATTCGTCAGACTTGGATCAATGTGGATAATTGATTTTGAGTTTTCATCCTTTTCGTACAGGAAAACATCCTTTTTGGTGTTGCCTATAATCCTTGCCGTCCCACCGACCGTCATTGTAATCTCCGCAGGAATATCTGCTCCTACTCTATTGCCGGTGATAGCGCCACCATACATATTGAACACACCGGCACTGGCGTCCTGACACACACCAGCATCAGTTCCGGTGATGGTGCCGCCATACATGGTGAATTTAGGAATGCCATTGTAAGCCTTGAACTGCACACCATAAGACTTCTGATCTTTTGAGGTGATAGTACCGTCCTCGTGGTCACATAGTGTCAGATTGCCCCTCGCGAGAACAGCAATCGTCGAAGCATAATTCTGTGCTAAATTGGTGATGCACTTTCCGTTCAGACAGAGATTTACGTCACCGGAGATTTTAATCGTACCGGTAAACGTAATATTGTCCAGTAAGTAGTAGTTTCCAGTAGGAAGCACATATTCCATCCCTTTTGTGCCATTACTACTGCTTACTATCGTTCCACCACACATCATCTTCTGTGTATCTGCATTATAGGTCAGTGGAGTCCACAGAACATCGTCATGTTTAGTCTCGTGGCTGCAACTTGCGCCACAGATTGCATGCTTATGCAGCGCACCGTTTACCACATACAGACTGTTGTCGATGTTCTGCACACTGTATGTGTTGCTGCTATTATTGTCGATGGTGAACCCGCCCGCAATTTTATCCGTCAGGGTAACACCCGTGGCTGCCTCGACAAACTTCACAAAATTTCCCTCCGCAGGCAGCTTTTCAAGCGTCACACCAATACGGATATTATGCAGCACGTTTTGACCAATGGAGATATTCGTGCCGCCGGGCAGATAGACATTGCTATCGTTGCCTTTTGCATCCTTGTTGCCGGTGATGTTCACGTCCCCGGTATGGTCCGCTGTCCCGTCGACACTCATGTTCGCAGTACTTGACTCTACATACACACCGCCACCGTTAGCAGTTGCCGTGTTACCGATAACACTGCCGCCAAAGGTTCGGAACGATGTCTTATCTTTCACGGCAACACCGCCTCCGTTGGTTGCCGTGTTGCCAGTAATCGTTCCACCGTACATGTAAAAATAGCCAGAGATCCTAGAATTCTGTGTATCAGGATTATGAAAACTAGCTGTACGTATCGCAACACCACCGCCCTCATTTGCGCTGTTGTTTGTGATGCTGCCACCAGACAGATAGCCGAAGCCGCCGTTTAAGTACACACCGCCGCAGTCATTGGTGCTGTTGCCGGTGATGCTGCCGCCCCACAAGTGGAAGCTACTGCGGGGGTGTACATACACGCCTCGCCCGGTCTTGTCCTCAGCATGAGTGATTTTTCCGTTGCCGGTGCAGTCGCAAACGTGTAAATCACCGGCAGTTGAGCTATCTTCGGAGCCTACTGTGATGGCATCAAAATTGCCGTTAGCTGTGATGCTGTGACCATTCAAACAAAGCGAGATGAAGCCTGTCGGATTCCAGCTCGTATCATTCAGTTTAATATTATCTGTTAGATAGTAATACTGCATGTCCGTTCCACCCTTGATGGCACGCAACTCCGCTTCCGTGTTGATTGCAGTCCACAGCACATTTTCGTGATAAGTAAGGGTGCAGTTCGCCGTGCCACAGAGACGATGCACATGTAATTCGCCGTTTGAAAAGTTGACAGCGTTGTCTAGCGCATACCTCTTATAGCCGATATCGCTGTTGAAAGCATTCAGGTCATTCGCGGTCAGTGTGTAATCATTGCTTGCACCCTTGGCGATGGCAACATACTTGTCCGTATCGAGAACCTGTCCCATGGTCACGCCAATCTTGGCGGAGCTGTCCAGCCCATTCGAGCCGATGAGAATGGTCTTGCCGCTGGGCAAATAGACATTGTTATCGTTTCTATTACCCGCGTTGTCGGTGATTTGTGCCGTACTGGACACAGTAAACTTGCCGTAATAGGGCTCAGAAATATATACACCACCGCCGTTTTTGCTAGCGACGTTGTTTGAAATCCTACCACCGGACATGGTAAACCTCATATTTCCATATGCACTCTTCAGCCATATACCACCACCGTTACCAGTAACGGCTGTGTTTCTAACGATATTACCACCAGATATATTGAATTTTACTGACTTACTAATTGTAGATTCATAGTATATACCACCACCGCTAGACGGTGCATGGTTGCTGTCAATACTACCACCGGATATAACGAAGTTGGTGCTATCTTTTGCATACACACCGCCGCCGTTACCGTTTATGGTTACTTTGTTATCAGAGATACTGCCCTTATACATGTAAAAATTACCACCATCTACGTATACACCGGCACCACTACCTTTGGCAATCTGGTTTTTGGTAATTTCGCCGTTATACAGTATCAAGGTACCCAAGGACATTATACCTCGTCCTATATTATCCTGTGCATGGGTAATCTTGCCGACCTCATTCTGACAGTCAGTGATAGTCAGTGTCGTTCCTTTCGCAACCCTAATGGTCTCCTCTCCTGCTGCACCGGTGATTGTTTTTCCATTTAAGCAAAGGTTTACACTAATATTGCAGTTCCATGTTTCATCCAGTGTAACATTGTCTGTCAGATAATAATTGCCACTACTCTTGATGTCACTCAGCCTGGAAACACCTATCCATGTCTGATTGCTATGCTTCCCACTGTCACCACAGGTCTCTCCACAAACGGGATGCCGATGCGGTACGGTCGCCGACAGTTTCACCTCACCGTTCACAAGAACCGGATAGAGGTTCTCTTTATCACTGCTAATATGATCCACATATTCTTCGGTCAGGGAACCAACAGCCCCAGACTCCACAGCTGCAGCGGCAACCGTTACGAGGTTGCTCCCAGTGGGCGTATCCTGGGTGGATACGCCGATTTTGCCGGTGAATGTGGATAATTTACTAATCCGAATTGCATTGCCGGTAGCCAGATAGACATTGTTCTGAACATCTTGACACAAGTTGTCACAGACCCGAGGAGCACCGCCGGCAATTTTAAAAGTACTATTTTCTACATAGACGCCGCCACCATTCTCGGTTGCCGTGTTATTGCTAATCTGCGCATTGCCGCTCATGGTAACCTGACCGTTTTTACGTACATACACAGCACCGCCGCTAGTGGCTGTATTGCCGCTGATTTTCGCATTATCGGACATATATAAGCAGTTACTGACTTCTCCGTCAGTGCTGGCAAATATATACACTCCGCCACCTGATGTCGTCCATTTGGTGGGAGCAATGTTGTTACTAATCTGTGCATTGCCGGACATGTTCATGACGCTTTTGTCCGACAACAGTACACCGCCAGCAGAAGCAGAGACCATGTTGTCGCTGATTACACCACCATACATGTTAAATGTGCTACCGAGCGCAGCGACGCCACCACCCCAACTTGCAGCATTGCCTCTGATTGCACCGCCATACATATTAAATGTGCTATCATGCACATACACACCGGCTCCATTATAACTGCCTTGGAGCTTATTACCACAAATAGTTCCACCGTACATGGTAAAAGTGGCGTTCTTATCCACTTTCACACCTAAATCCGACGTTCTCACGCTGTGAGTGATAACTCCACCGGTAACGGAGATGCGGTTCTCCGTATTTTCCTCGCACGGCACCCATCGAGTTAAATTATTTTCCACGCTTTTGATGAAATAGTGCGTACTCGCACTACTATTGCAGTCACAGAGAGTAAATTGTCTATTCGCTCCCTTGATCTCAATGACACCAAAATCCCCGTTTGCCGCAATGCTGTGACCATTCAGACAAAGCACCACGTTATTGTTCGGTTCCCATGTTCCCGTTGTCACGATATCCTGTGTCAGGTAGTAATATCCTTCCGTTGCAGCTTTCAGTTCTGTTTCGCTGCCTATGGGCTGCCACTCTGTCACAATGCTATGGTTATTCTCATCTGTGCATGTCGCGCCGCAGATGGGATGGTCAACATGCTGACCTTCCGCCACCGTCATCGGAACCGTCATCGGTGTATTCAACACTTCAGAAATGGCATGAAGCCGTGTCATATCCAGCTCTTCACGCTGTTCCTCGGTCAGTTCCGCCATAGCCTCGTCGATAGCTTCCAGCTGTGCACTGACACTTTCTGCATTTTCCACCGTCACTGTCTCCGGCAGAGCGTCGATGAGTGCCTGTACCTTCTGCACTGCTGCCTTCTTCTCATCATCTGCCCCGGTGTCCTGCGTGCCGGCATCACTATCGCTGACACTTTTATCGGGGGCTTCGCCCGCAGTGGAATCTTCCGTGCCGGGAGTTTCCACAGTGGTGCTCTTATCGGACGAAGTCTCTGCCTCCGGTGCCGCCGCTGCTTCTGCTTCCTCCTGCTCTTCCGCAGAGTCTGCTTCCTGTTCTGTCACCGCATCAGCCTCCTGTGCGATTGCTGTCATGGGTAGTGTGGAGAAGCAGAGAATAAATGCCAGTAACATGCTCAATACTCGTTTTTTCATAGCGTTTTACCTCTTTCCGATGGGCATAGTGATACCCATTATCTTAAAGATAACGTACCACACCTTCTCTCAGTAAAACCGGTTTCTGCATGAATCGACCCAAATATGACATGAATCGACCGAAGAGGACTTTAAATGGCTCAATGCGGCTCAATGCGGTTCAATAGCAAGTATTCCTTGAAAAAGTCTTTCCGGTATTATATTCTATTATTATGTCCTATAAAAGTTAGTTACAAAGTATACACACAGAAAGGTTTCTATATGTGGATTGCAGATCATTGGAAAGATTATGAAGTGCTGGATACGTCCAGCGGAGAAAAGTTAGAGCGTTGGGGAGATTATATTCTGGTGCGTCCGGATCCCCAGGTCATCTGGAAGACGCCCCACGATCATAAGGGCTGGAAGCAGAAGAACGGTCATTACCACAGAAGTGCCAAGGGCGGCGGAGAATGGGAGTTCTTCCATCTGCCGGATGAATGGGCGATTCATTATACCCTGCCTTTTCAGAAGGAAGCCTCCGGTAAGGCTGATCCTCTGACCTTCCATCTGAAGCCCTTCAGCTTCAAGCATACCGGCCTGTTCCCGGAGCAGGCTGTGAACTGGGACTGGTTCTCCGGTCTGATCCATGAGGCAGGCCGCCCCGTGAAGGTGCTGAACCTCTTCGCTTACACCGGCGGTGCCACTGTATCCGCCGCAGCTGCGGGAGCTGCTGTGACCCATGTGGATGCGTCCAAGGGTATGGTCGGCTGGGCAAAGGAGAATGCTGCTGCCAGCGGGCTTGCCGATGCTCCTATCCGCTGGCTGGTGGACGACTGTATGAAGTTCGTAGAGCGTGAGATCCGCCGGGGCAACAAATACGACGGCATCATCATGGATCCTCCTTCCTACGGCAGAGGACCCAAGGGCGAGATCTGGAAAATAGAAGATAATATCTGGGATTTCGTAGGACTGACCGCACAGCTTTTATCCGATGATGCGCTGTTCTTCCTGATCAATTCGTACACTACAGGATTGCAGCCCGCCGTGCTGTCCTATATGATGAATTCCACCCTGACGAAAAAGTTCGGCGGTCATGTGGAAGCCGAAGAGATCGGCCTCCCCGTCACCGAGAGTGGGCTGGTACTGCCTTGCGGTGCTTCCGGGCGCTGGCAGCGAAAGTGATCAGACTAGCATCATAAGCCAAATCAAGAAGGAGCCTCTGGTCGAGGCTCCTTCTTGATCACAGCCAAAGTCAGCAACTATCGCCTGATGATTGAATTCCAAATATGGTGCGTTTTTACTCCTCTGTTTCAATCTCCAATCTCTGAAGAATGTCTCTCACAATACCAGCATCCTCAATCAGAGAAATTCCAAAACACTTTTTTCCTGCATCTTTTAAGGAGGCTCCTATATGATAAACATTTTTCTTATCCAAGATTAAAAAGCGATCATGAAATACTTTCGTGTACCGCACTTCCAGTAAAGGATACTGGCTGTTGAAATTATTAACATCTTCTTGAGATAACTTGGTTCTTTTCAATGTATACATCACAACAGTCACATTTTCATTCTTTTTTGTGAGAAGATTCAGCGTTCCTATATCCACATAGCCATCAATTAAAACGATTTCCTTTTCCGCTTTTTGAATCAGGCTAACAATTAGGCTAAAAGCATCATATATCTGTCCATCAAAAAAGACTTTCTGATTTGATTCCTCATGGTCCGATATATATTCAAATATCTGATCCAATTTTTCATCCGTTTGCTTTTGATATTCCAGTTGTTTTAACTCCACATTACTGATACGCTCAAAAAGCAAGGCGTTATTAGCAATAAATCGCCTCATTTCCACGAATGCGCGCATAATACCAATACTTACCTTAATTGCCACTTCGCTATGTAGAACACTAGCCAACATAGAGATTCCCTGTTCTGTAAATACATAAGGAAGAGTCCTACGACCACCATAATTATTTTCGCCCTGCGCAAAACTTGAAATGCCAGTTTGGCATCTCAAGTTCTGATACTCCTCTTTCGTGAGCTGAAAACGAAAATCTTCTGGAAATCTACTAATATTTCTTTTTACTGCTCTATTCAATGCCCCTGTCTCTACTTGGTAAAGAATGGCAAGATCACTATCCAACATGACTTGCTTATCTCTAATAACATAAATCATTTTTTCAATCGACGGTCGAGTGATTTCAACTAAATCATTTGTAATACCATCCGTCTTTTTCGCTTCTGGTTTAATTTCTATCATAAATTCTCCCTATAACATTTACACGATATCCCGATACCGTACCTTGCCATTATGTTTGGAATGCCTTTCCCATAGAATTCCTTCCTGTGTTTGTTATAACCGCAGGATCAGACATTCCATGTTTATGAGATTATAGTAACAAAAGCAGACATACCTATGTCCCATACAAAGTACGTATATCGCGGTCAAAACCCCGCTGTTATTTTAGAATGTTGTAAATTTGGAATAAAAGCATGGACTTTCCGACTCGCTATTCAGAACTTCACAAGATATCTGTAGAAATAGAAAACTTCTATGCTTTGTGCACATTCTAGCATAGAAGTCTTCTGCTGGCAAGGGGTATGCTATTATCAAATATTTGTAATGCAAAACCAGATTTGTCACCTATCTTTCACTTCTGATCACAACACGAATTTTCTTAACACCGGAATCTTCCGAAGCACCCACGCGGTAGCCGTTGCCAGTGCCAGCACTACCAGGCAGAATGCAGCCAGCAGCAAAATCAATACCGCTTGCCCGGCGGCTACAGACTGCACACCGCATTGTTCCAACACCGTAAAGGGTGTGATCTTCACGAATTTATACAACAGGTTCACATACACCGGATGTACCAGGTATACGGCGAAGCTCAAGGCTCCCGCCTCCTGCCAGGGGATCCGGTGTTTTTTAATACTCCCATTCCATCCTGCAGCGAACAGAAGCACTGCAAGCAGTACTGTAAACGGATAATTGTATGCCATCTGGATGGAGAATCCGGCGAGTGTCCTGCTGAGGATCATTCCCATCATCAGCACTGCCGCTGCCATCAGCCACACGTTTCCTATCCGTTTCCCTCTGACCGGCTCCGTATCGAGCCCGGCTTCCATGCCTTTCCCGGACGTTCCGGAACTCTCTGCCTTGTCCACACCTACTTCTCTCACCGCGAAGAAATATCCACACAGATAATACAGGAAATACACACCGCCATCCGGCAATACCGGAATACTGTTGACATCCAGTACCTTATTCAGAAACGGTGCCACACTGCTTCCCAAGAAGATCACTGCCATCACTGCCGCAACACCCCACACCGGCAGCACACGCAGCACTTTTTTCAGAAGCGGCGTGATCAGATATAAAAACAAGATCAGATACAGATACCACATATGGGACCAGGTATGTCCCGTCAGGGTCATCTTCAGTGCCTCCGGGATCATCCTGATCCGGAAGGTCCGCTCCGCCACTACCAGCTCGGAAGCTGCATACGGAACGCCGAATAGGAGGATCGCCAGCGCAATCCTCCTGCAATATTTTTTAATCATGACCGGATAAGTCAATGTACGTTCCGGATTCAGGAACAAATATCCCGAGATCAATAAAAATATAGGAACACACCAGGTCACCAGATCCATAACTGACAGCAATAATGACCGGTATTCCGGCACTATCGACGCATCTGTCACATCTGTCGCACCTGTCAGTACATGCATCAGCACCACTGAACAGGTTGCCAGTACCCGGAGCACGTCCAGGAACTGCTTCCTGGGTCCGGATAAGCCGTTTGTCATGTCTCTCCCATCTCCTCCATCAGGCGCATGCCTGCAGTATCTGTCACAGGAAGGGAGAATACGATGCTTTGTGCTTTACTCTCCAGTCCTGCTTTTTCCATTATAGCACGCATGATGGAATTTTTCTGCTCACTTTTTACCACAATGAACAACATTTCTTTTTCCGGCACCAGTGTCACGCCCAGAAACTGCTGTGCATTCTCTGTTCCGGTGCCCTTGGCATGGATGACTGTGCCGCCTGCCGCATGTACTTCTCTCGCTGCATCCATGACCAGTTCCGTATATCCATGATTGGCTATCACTACCAGAAGCTCATTCTTCGTCTCTTTCAATGTGGACTCCTCTCCTTTTACGAATTCCTGCCCGCAGGTCAGGTAATTCAATGCTTTCTTGCCGCCGACACTGCTCACGGGAATGATAAATGCGATTCCCATACCTGGGAGATCAATCTGCATCTTTTTGCGCAGGGCAGCCTTGATCTGCCGCCAGGAAGCATCTGTGACAAGATGGAACAATACGCTCTTCTCCATGCCGTCCAGTCCAAAATAATCTAAGATCTCATTCGCCGCGGTTCCCATGCCGACGGTAACACTGCCGACCTGTGCGCCTTTTTCTTTATAGCATTCCACGAATTTCCTCGTCAGCTGACGATTGGTAATGGTGACCATCATATATAATTCACTCATGGGCACACCTCCTACAGTTCAATGATGGCATTCTCATCCAAAGCACCAAATGCATCCGCCGCACCGGCAAATACGCCTGCACCGCTCTTCTGCTGCTTTAACTGATATACCATTCCCAATATCTGGATCGTGATCAGCGGTGTCATGGCTACCATTGCTACCACACCGAAAGCATCTGCGACTAAATTGCCGCCCACCGCCACACAGGCGCCCTGCGCTAACGGCAGTAAAAAGGTAGCTGTCATGGGACCGCTCGCCACACCGCCGGAGTCGAAGGCTATCGCTGTGAATATCTTCGGTACAAAAAAGGATAGTCCGATCGCCACACCGTAGCCCGGGATCAAAAACCATAGAATCGGGATCCCCGTCAGCACGCGGATCATCGCCAGTGCTACGGATAAGGATACGCCCACGGAAAGAGAAACACCCATGGATCTGGCAGAGATGGCACCGTCCGTCAGCTCCTCTACCTGATGATTCAGTACATAGACCGCGGGCTCCGCTTTTACGATAAAGTAACCAATCAGTGCTCCCACCGGCACCAGTACCCACCTGTAGGATCTGGCTGCCATGACCTGACCGAGGTAATTACCGGCAGGCATAAAGCCCACATTTGCGCCGGTCAGGAACAGTACCAGACCGATATAAGTATACACCAGACCGATCAGAATCTTCGCCAGTGTCTTCCCCGACAGCCGCAGGGCAAATATCTGGAACAGACCGAAAAACAATACAATGGGAAGTAATGAGAGTGCGATCTCTTTCATATAATCCGGAATCCCATGAGCAAAAAGCTGCGCCAGTTCCACGGAATCAGCGATCTCCGGGATCGCCACCGGCTGGTAATCCGCATTGGTCGGCTTATAGATCAGCCCCAGCGCCATGACCGCCAGGATCGGGCCGATGGAGCACAGTGCTACCAGACCGAAGCTGTCGTCCGCCGCATGGTGGTCATTACGGATGGACGCAATACCGACACCAAGTGCCATGATAAAAGGAACTGTCATGGGTCCCGTGGTCACACCTCCGGAATCAAACGCCACTGCCCGGAAGTTTTCCGGTACGAAAAATGCAAGAACGAACACTACCATGTAGAAAAAGGTCAACAATGGCGGCAGGGCCACACCGATCAACATACGCAGAAGGGCAATGACCAGGAAGATTCCAACCCCCACTGCCACTGCCAGGATCAGCGTCATATTCGGAACCGAAGGCACCTGTGTCGCCAGCACCTGCAAGTCAGGCTCGGAAATGGTGATCACCACTCCCAACAGAAAAGATAACACTACGATCAGCAGAATGTTTTTACTCTGGGTCATTCTGGCA
>OGYA01001730.1_pt1 | contig 13868 bp, 11 predicted proteins | sample 1576401 | NCBI WGS metagenome assembly OGYA01 (sample SAMEA3541485, study PRJEB24748) | human gut metagenome | biome: human gut; feature: human-associated habitat; material: faeces | place: China | collected 2012 | reverse complement strand
CAACGAAATGCCCTAATTAAAAAATTAGAGCTGCTATCCTGCTATTCTTCTGTTATTCTTTTATTCCGTTATTTTGTTCATTTTTCAGAGTCATTATAGCATAATAACGCGGCGGAAAACAATAAAAAAGTGAGCACTTTTCAGTGCTCACTTCAGTATTTCTATCTATGTATCAGATGAAATTATTTTACTTCGTTAACCAGTTCAGCGCCTTCCAGGAATGCCTTTGCATTATCCATTGTGATCAGAGCCATCTGTTCCAGAGCTTCTTCTGTCAGGAATGCCTGGTGACCGGAGATAACAACCTTATCGCTTGCCAGCAGTCTGGACAGAGTCTTGTCATGTTCTTTCAGGTTGCTTCTGTCTTCGAAGAAGTATTCATGTTCTTTTTCGCAAACGTCCATACCTACGCCACGGAATTTGCCAGCTTCAACTGCGTCAGCCAGAGCTTCGGAGTCAACCAGACCGCCACGAGCAACGTTGATGAAGATAACGCCGTCTTTCATCTTAGCGATAGCATCCTTGTCGATCATGTGTCTTGTTGCGGGCATCAGAGGGCAGTGGATGGAGATAACGTCAGCACGAGCATACAGTTCGTCCAGAGTTACATATTCCAGGCCCAGGTTGGGGTTAGGGAATGCATCGTAAGCCACGATATCCATGCCGAAGCCTTTCAGAATGTTAATCATGCACTGACCGATTTTACCTGTACCGATGATACCTGCTGTTTTGCCGTACAGAGCGATACCTGTCAGACCAGCGATATCGAAGTTGAATTTTGTTGTTCTTTCATAGGACAGATGAGGCTTTCTGTTAACAGCCATCAGAAGCGCTGCGCCCTGTTCTGCTACGGACTGAGGAGAGTAAGCGGGTACTCTCAGTACGGGCAGACCACATTCTTTTGCAACATCCAGATCAACGCTGTCGAAACCTGCGCAACGCAGCAGCAGAACCTTGATACCCAGATTTTTCAGTTCACGGATAACTTCTGCGGGAACTTCGTCATTAACGAAAGAGCAAGTAGCGTCATGACCTGCTGCCAGATGAGCTGTAGCGGGTGTCAGTCTTTCGTTGAAGAAAGTGATTTCATAGCCATATTTTGCTGCTACGGGTTTAAAAGCGTCTACCCAGTAAGACTTTGTGTCAAAGAATGCAATTTTCATCGATATCTTCCTCCTAAAAATTTAAAAATTTGATAAGTGGATAGTAAAATTTTATAGCAAACAGAGCCATTCCCTCACTGCGAATAGGAAATATGTCTCACTCTGTTTGTTTTACTTTTAACAATATAATCTATTTTACCCTTCTTGTCAACCGAGTTTCTGTAAAATTGGCAGTTTTGCCAAACCCATTTTTCCCAAAACGCTAAAAAAACACCAGTTTCCGTCGAGGTTTGACTGCCGCTTTTTGGATATTATTTTTTTTACCCATAACTGCTAAAAATATCTCCTCTCACTGCACTATTTTTCAGTAAATAAAAAGAAAAACTCCCATTTTTGCATTTGGGAGTTTTTTCTGTCATGATTTTGTGAATTTTTCGGCGCAATGCGAATCAGTCAAACAGCTGAGAAATAGAAACGCCGTTATGGATGCAGTTGATTGCATCTGCGAAAATATCTGCAACGGAAACCATTGTAATCTTGTCGATTTTCTTTTCCTCAGGCAGCTCGATGGTATCCAGAACCAACAGCTCCTTGATTGCGGATTTTTCGATTCTTTCGATGGCAGGACCGCTCAGAACGCCATGTGTACAGCAGGCATCTACCTCGATTGCACCTCTTTCAATCAGCGCATTGGCTGCATTTGTAATGGTACCCGCGGTATCAATCATATCATCCAGCAGGATAACCTTTTTACCCTTGATGTCACCGATGATATTCATAACCTCGCTGACATTTGCCTTCGGTCTGCGTTTATCAATAATTGCAATAGGAATATTCAGCTTTTCCGCAAATTTTCTGACTCTTGTTACGCTGCCCAGGTCGGGAGAAACCGCAACAAAATCTCTTTCCAGAGAATCGCCGAATTTTTTGATGTAGAAGTCTGTCAAGAGAGGGCTGCCAACCAGATTATCTACGGGAATATCGAAGAAGCCCTGAATCTGCGCACAATGCAGATCCATTGTCAGCACACGGCTTGCGCCTGCGCTTGTCAGAATATTTGCAACCAGCTTTGCACTGATGGGATCTCTCGCTCTTGCTTTTCTGTCCTGACGAGCATAGCCGTAATAAGGCATAACGGCTGTGATTCTTGCTGCGGATGCACGCTTCATTGCGTCAATCATGATGAGCAGCTCCATCAGGTTATCGTTTACGGGATAGGATGTGGACTGGATGATGAATACATCTGCGCCACGAATGGTTTCATTGATCTTTACGGAAATCTCACCGTCGCTGAACTTTTCTACTTCACAGTCGCCCAGTTTCAGACCAAGCTTATCTGCGATTGCATTTGCCAGCGTTTTGTTGGAATTGCAGGCAAAAACTTTAATGTTGCTGATGCCGGAATTAAGCATTTATCTGTCCCCCTATAAAAAATAATTTTAGGTTATATAAGCACATACAATATTATGTTACACCGAAAAACAATCAATTTCAACCGCTATTCGACAATTTTTTCAAATTATCTTTCAATTCTCTTTTTTGTCCAGCCTTCGATGACCTGCTGTCTTGCTCTGGCAACCGCCAAAACGTCCTCAGGCACATCCTTTGTGATGGTGGAGCCTGCGGCAATGTAGGAGCCCTTCTTCACGGTTACAGGTGCAACCAGATTTACATTGCAGCCGACAAAAACATTATCCTCAATGGTAGTGCGGTGCTTTTTCTTGCCATCATAGTTTACCATAATGCTGCCGCAGCCGAAGTTGATTTTTTCGCCTGCATCGGTATCCCCAACATAAGAAAGATGGGGAATTTTTGTGCCGTCGCCAATGGTGGAATTTTTCACCTCAACGAAGTCGCCAACCTTCACCCTGTTGCCGATATGGCAGTTCGGGCGGATATACGCGAAAGGCCCAACGGTGGTTTCGTTGCCGATTTCGGATTCGATTGCCGTAGAGGTCTGGAATTTCACGCCATTGCCAAGCTTGGTATCTGTCAGTCTGGAATTGGGGCCGATTTCGCAGTCCTCCCCGATTTCCGTATTGCCCTCCAGCACACAGCCGGGCAAAATCACCGTATCCATACCGATTTTAACATCACTGCCGATATAGGTATTTTCGGGATCCACGAGGGTAACACCGCTTTCCATGTGCTTACGGTTGATGCGGTGCTTCATGATTTTTGCAGCTTCCGCAAGCTGTACACGGCTGTTTACACCGAAAAATTCATCGGCATCCTTTGCCACAACAGCCTCCACCTTGCCGCCTGCCTTCAAAATCAGCTCCAGACAATCTGTCAGGTAATATTCCCCCTGCGCGTTATTGTTATTCAGCTTGCCCAGGGATTCCTTCAATTCCCTGCCGTTGAAAATATAAATCCCTGTGTTGATTTCGTTAATCATTCTCTGTGTATCTGTTGCATCCTTATGCTCCACAATGCGTTCAAAGCCGCCGTGGTCATCGCGCATGATGCGCCCGTAGCCGGCAGGGTCCTCTATTTTAGAGGAAACCACAGTTACGCTGTGTCCCTCTGTACGGTGTACCTCAACCAGCTTTGTCAGGGTTTCGCCTGTAATCAGCGGCGTATCCCCGTAGAGAATCAGCATATCACTGCTTTCATCAATAAAATCGCCTGCCATCATAACAGCATGTCCTGTGCCCTTCTGCTCTGCCTGCAAAGCAAAGGAGATGCCTTCCGCGCGGATGCCTGCCTTAACCTCCTCCGCCTTATGCCCAACCACAACGCAAACGTCCTCTGCGCCACAGCCTTTTGCGGTTTCAATCACATAATCCACCATGCTCTTATTCAGAATTTCATGGAGTACCTTAGGTTTCTTGGATTTCATACGGGAGCCTTCGCCGGCAGCCAGAATGATTGCTTTCAACTGTCTCATTTATTTTTCCTCCTACGCCAAAGGGCGAAATATTTTTCAAGATATTGTATACATACATTTTAGTATCGCATTTTTCCCTATAAAATTCAATATACTCTTTTACTAAAAAATGATTTCCGGAAAAGAAAAAAAGCAGAGAAAACTCCCTGCTTTTCGTTCTTAAAATCCGATTTATAATTTTGTGCCCTTTTTCAGCACTGCCGGTTCCTCGGAGGAAACGCCGATGACTCTTTGTCCTGCGGAAAGGACAACCTCCTTATCGAAGATAGCATTTTCCACTACGCAGTTTTCGCCAATCTGGCAGCCCTCCATCAGAATGGAATTCCTTACAGCTGCGCCCTTGCCGACACGCACCCTACGGAACACAACGGAATGCTCCACCTTCCCGTCAAAAATCGCACCGCTGCCGACGATGGAATCCGTCACATCCGCGCCCCTGTTGTATTTTGCAGGGGGCTCATCCTTCGGCTTTGTTTCAATATAGGGATATTCGTTGATAAAATGATCACGGATATCCTTTTTCAGGAAATCCATATTCGTCTCAAAATAAGCCGCAATGCCTGTGCCGATGGCATTCCAGTAGCCATCATATTCATAGCCGTAGATTTTCAGCGTATGGATAAAGCGGATGATAATATCCTTTACCAGACTGTATCTGCCTTCGGGGATAATCTGATTCAGCAGATTGATGAGCAGCGTTCTGGAGATAACATAAATCCCCAGGGAGGCCGCATCGGATTTCGGCTGCTCCGGCTTTTCCTCGAAGCCCTCCAGCTTATTGTCCGCATCCATCTGCAAAATACCGAATTTGGATAAATCCTTTCCCGTCATTTTCTGATAAACCACAGTAATGTCCGCATTTTTTTCCTTATGATATTCCAGCACCTTACGGTAATCCATTTTATAGATGGAATCGCCGGAGGTAATCACAACGTATTCCTCATTGCTGCGCTTGAGGAAGGTCATATTCTGATAAATGGAATCCGCCGTGCCGCGGAACCATGTAGAGCCTGCATTGCTGGTATACGGCGTGAATACGAACAAGCCGCCCTGCTTTCTGCCGAAGTCCCACCATTTGGATGACATCAGATGGTCGCGCAGGGAACGAGAGTTATACTGCGTCAGCACAGCCACCTTCCCAATGCCGCTGTTGGACATATTGCTCAATGTAAAATCAATGGCGCGATAGCAGCTGCCGATGGGCAATGCCGCCGCCGCTCTATGGTCGGTCAGAACGCCCAGTCTGCCGTCGTTATTGCCGCCTGCCAAAATAATACCGATTGCTTTCATCTGTTACACCTCCCGTACAACGGCCTTGCCGCTTTCCAATCTGCCGTCGGGATAATCCTCCGGGAAGGTTCTGCCGTAAATCACGCAGTTTTTCCCCATCACAATCCCATCGGGAACACTGCTGTTCATGCCCAGAACGGTGATGCCTGTATTATAAATATTAGGCTTTGCCTCGTTAGGGATATTTTCCCCGACACCCATCTGCACACTTTTGCCGATGCTGCATTTTTCATCAATGACGCAATGGTCAACCAAAGCATTTTCGCCGATAATCGTGCCTGCCATGATGATGGAATCCTTCACCACTGCCCCCTTTTCCACCACAACACCGGGGCCGATGATGGAGCGACAGACCGTACCGTAAATCTCACAGCCGTCAGAAAGCAGCGCTTCCTCTGTCTTTGAGCCGGGTGCCGTATACTGCGGCGGCTGATGGTCGCTGTTGGTATAAATCTTCCAAAAATCCTCGTAGAGGTTGAATTCGGGCAGGGTGCGGATTAAATCCATATTGGACTCCCAATAGGACTGAATGGTGCCGACATCCTTCCAGTATCCATCGAAGCGCCATGCATACATGGGCTGTCCCTCATCCAGCATTTTAGGGATGATGTGCTTGCCGAAATCGCTGTCCGGATGGATGGAATTATCCTCAATCAACGCATCACGCAGTCTGTCCCATGTAAATATGTAAATCCCCATGGAAGCAAGATTGCTCTTGGGGCTTTCCGGCTTTTCCTCAAATTCGTAAATCTTATCGCCGTCCTCGGTATTCATAATGCCGAAGCGGTTTGCTTCCTCCATCGGCACCTCCATAACGGCAATCGTTGCCGCTGCATTGTGCGTCTTATGGAAGGCAAGCATCTTGGAATAATCCATTTTATAAATGTGGTCACCGGAAAGAATCAGCACATATTCCGGATTATTGCTGTCGATAAAGTCAATATTCTGATAAATGGCGTTTGCCGTCCCGTTGAACCATTCGCCGGAATCCCCTGTTTTCACATGCGGTGCAAGAATCGTCACACCGCCGTTTTTCTTATCCAGATCCCATGGAATCCCAATCCCGATATGCTGATTCAAACGCAGCGGCTGATACTGTGTCAGCACGCCGACGGTATCCACACCGGAGTTAATGCAGTTGCTCAGCGGAAAATCGATGATACGATATCTCCCCCCGTATGCAACGGCAGGCTTTGCCACCTTTCTTGTCAACACGCCCAGACGACTGCCCTGTCCACCCGCCAGAAGCATTGCTATCATTTCTTTTTTACGCATATTACCCACCCCTATCTTTTCAGGTTGTATATATGTAACAAAGTCATAGGCTCTGTTTTGATTATTATAGCATAGGAAAATAAACTTGCAAAGATTATCTACGGCATCTGTGCCGAAATTTCGCCTTATTTCGATTGGCTTTTTCTCTTTCCTTTTTTCTGATTGAGAAAATTTGCACGTTGCTCCTGCGCCCGTATGGGTTTATTTCCGGTGCTTTCTGTATAAAATATAAAACACAGAAAAAGAAAACGCAGAGAAAAGATTGCCTTTCTCATGCCAGTATACTATAATGAAGGTTAAACTATATGATGATTTTGTTAAATTTCAGAAAAATTTGAACCCATTTAATAGATTTTGAGGCGATAGAATATGACAACATTTCAAAAAGGACAACACATTTATTTCATCGGCATCGGCGGCATCAGCATGTCCGGTCTGGCAGAAATTCTGGCAGATAAGGGCTGTATCGTTTCCGGTACGGATATCAAGGAATCCCCTGTGACAAAGCACCTGCAGAATTTGGGGATTCATATCAACTTCGGACACAAGGCGGAAAACATCACGGATGATGTAGATTTAGTGGTCTATACCGCGGCAATCCATCCTGATAACCCCGAATATCAGGCGGCGCAGGCAAAGCATATCCCCCTGATGGACAGAGCCAGACTGCTGGGCGAAATCATGGCGGAATATGAGGATTCCATTGCCGTTGCAGGCACACATGGCAAGACTACAACCACATCCATGGTTTCCGAAATCCTGCTTGCCGCAGGGACAGACCCCACCATTACGGTTGGCGGCATCCTGCCTACCATCAGCAGTAACCTGAAAATCGGTCACTCTCCGTATTTCGTTGCCGAGGCATGCGAATATTTCGACAGCTTTTTGCAGTTCAAGCCCTTCGTCGGTGTGATTCTGAATGTGGAAAGCGACCATCTGGATTATTTCAAAAACCTTGCGAATATCCGCCGCTCCTTCCATGCCTTTGCAGAGCGTATCCCTGCGAAGGGTGCATTGGTTATCAATCAGGCGATTGAAAACGTGGCAGAGCTGACACAGGGACTGGACTGCACCGTAGAAACCTTCGGACTGGCGGACGGTGCGGACTGGCAGGCGAAAAATATCATCCATGAGCCGGACGGCAAGAATACCTTTGATGTATATTATAAAGGCGAATTATTCGGGAATTTCCATCTGAATGTACCCGGAGACCATAATATCACAAATGCGGTGGCATCCATTGCGGCGGCACATTTTGTAGGTGTCTGTCCTGCGGATTGCCAAAAGGGGCTTCTGCATTTTACGGGCACAGAACGCCGCTTCCAGAAAAAAGGCGAAAAAAACGGCGTTGTTGTCATTGATGATTATGCGCACCACCCCACAGAAATCAAGGCGGCACTGGCGGCGGCAAAAAAGGTGCAGCACCGTACAACCTGGTGCGTATTCCAGCCGCACACCTATTCCAGAACGAAGTTCCTCTTTGATGCATTCGGCGAAGCATTCACCGATGCAGATGAAGTCATCATTGCGGATATCTATGCCGCAAGGGAATCCGATGACGGCACCATTTCCGCCGCCATGCTTGCGGACAGAATCGCGAAAACAGGCAAATCCGCAAGATATGTCGGGGATTTTGATGCCATCCGCTCCTATCTGGAGAAAAACTGCAAGGCAGGGGATTTACTTCTGACGGTCGGCGCAGGGGATGTGTTCAAAATCGGCGAAGCGTTTTTAGAAAATTAAGTCGAAAACATAAAAAAGCGTTCTCTTTAGGATATTCCATTTGAGAACGCTTTCTTTTTTATTCGGGGAAAATCACGGTGCTTGGTGTAGCTCCGTCATTCGTTTCTTTTGTTTCCGTTACAATGGCAGGCTGCTTTGCCGCCTCTTCTGCCGCTTTTTTCTTCTCCTGATGCCCGTTAATCAGAATGAACAGCGCCAGAAACCAGCACACAATCCCGATAAACCGCACAATTTTCATGCCTTTTTTCATTGCAATCTTCCCTTTCTCGCAATTTCTTTATTTATGATATGGCTCGTTGCGCTGAATCCGCTCCGAGCGGTAAATCTGCTCCAATAAAACCACGCGCATCATCTGGTGCGGAAATGTCATTCTGGAAAAGCTGAGTGCATAATCCGCGCGCCGCATCACCGCAGGGGAAAGCCCCAGAGAGCCGCCGATGATGAACACGATATGGCTCACGCCGCCAACGCTCTTTTTCGCCATAAATTCTGCCAGCTCCTCGGAGGAAAGCATCTTTCCTTCCACCGCAAGCGCCACCGCAAAGGCATCGTCCTTCACGTTTTTCAGAATCCGCTGTCCTTCCCTTTCCTTGACCTCCGCCGCCTGTGCATCGCTCATGTTTTCGGGTGCCTTTTCATCCGCCAGCTCGATAATCTCCAGCTTCATATAACGGCTCAACCGCTTGCTGTATTCCGCGATGGCATCGCGCCAGTATTTTTCCTTCAATTTGCCTACGCAAACGACCGTAACCTTCATGCCAACCCTCCGTTACAGTTCCACCTTCACGCCATTCTGAAAACGGCTCGCCATATCCATTTTTACATGCGTGCCAACCTCAATGCGGTTGTTCCGCAGGATTTCCTCTACTGTTTCATACGCCAGATGGGGGTTATTGTTTTCCTCGCTGAGGTGCCCCAAAAAAACATATTTCATCTTTCCCGTCATCACCTCTGCCAGAAGCCTTCCTGCCGTATGGTTGGAAAGATGTCCGTTTTCGCCCAGAATCCGCTGCTTCAGCGACCATGGATAACCGCCCTTTTTCAGCATTTCCACATCATGATTTGCCTCTAAAAGCAGCACATCACTGTCCTCTATGCTTTCCCGAATCGTATCCGTCACATGCCCGATATCGGTTGCCAGTGTGATTTTTTTCTCGCCCGAAAAGACGTTATAGCCGACCGGCTCTGCCGCATCATGCGGAATCCGAAACGGCTTCACGCAAAGGTCATTCACCGCGCAGACCTCATCCGCATACACAATCCGCTTGTTGCTCGGCGCAATCCGCCCAAGGCCTTCCTCCATCGCCGCCCAGGTATCCGCCGTGGCAAAAATGGGGATATCAAACCTGCGGGAAAGGATGCCTGCCCCCTTGATATGGTCAACATGCTCATGGGTGATAAACAGCGCATCGATTTTGTCGCCCGTCAGCTTCAAATTTGCAAGTCCTTCCTCGATTTTCTTGCCACTGATGCCTGCATCAATCAATATTTTCGTGTAATCCGTCCCGATATAGGTGCAGTTGCCGCTGCTGCCGCTGGCGATGGTGCAAAATTCCATCCGCAAGCCGGTTCACCTCTTTTCCTTCGTGTTTTTCCATAAAATAAGCCTCGGAACTGCTCCGAGGCTCTCTTGTTCTCTTTTTACTGCTCGCCGGGGATACGGTCGATATCCGCGCCCATGGCTCTGAATTTTTCCTCGACATCCTCATAGCCTCTGTCGATATAACGCACGCCGTCAATGATGGTTTCGCCCTCTGCCGCCAGTGCCGCCAGAATCATTGCCGCGCCTGCTCTCAGGTCTGTTGCGGAAACCTCCGCGCCGCTGAAATGCTTAATGCCGTGGATGGTTGCCACTCTGCCGTTAATTTCCACATCTGCGCCCAGCTTACGCAGCTCACCCATGTACTGATATCTGTTTTCCCAGACATTTTCCGTCAGCACACTTGTCCCGTTGCAGACCGCAAGAAGCGTTGCAATCTGAGGCTGTAAATCCGTCGGGAAGCCGGGGTAGCTCATGGTCTTTACATTTACCGCACGCAAGGGCTCATCCGCCATCACGCGAATGGAATCCTCCCATTCCGCCACCTTCACATTCATTTCCTCCAGCTTTGCTGTCAGGGAATCCATGTGCTTGGGAATGATATTCTTCACCAGCACATCGCCGCCCGTAATCGCCGCCGCAATCATGTAGGTGCCTGCCTCAATCTGGTCGGGAATGATGGTATACTGCGCGCCCTTCAGTTCGGGAACGCCCTTAATACGAATCACATCTGTCCCTGCGCCCTTGATATTTGCCCCCATCATGTTCAGATAGTTTGCAGTATCTACCACATGCGGCTCCTTTGCCGCGTTTTCAATCGTTGTGGTGCCCTCCGCCATGGTTGCCGCAAGCATGACATTGATGGTCGCGCCAACGCTCACCTGATCCATGTAGATGGAAGTACCAATCAGCTTTTCGGCATAAGCCTTCACCATGCCGTCCTCCTCAATGACGGTTGCACCAAGCGCACGGAAGCCCTTCAGGTGCAGGTCAATGGGGCGTTTGCCAAAATTGCAGCCGCCGGGCATTGCCACCTCTGCCTTTTTATAGCGTGCCAAAAGCGCACCGATGAGATAATAGGATGCGCGCATTTTCTGCACGCCCTCAAAGGTCGCCTGATAGCTGACACCCTCGTTACAGTCAATTTCCAAAGTATGTTTATCTAAAAATCTGCATTTACCGCCCATTTCCTGAATGGTATGACAGATATTTCTAACGTCCTCAATACTGGGAAGATTCTCCAGTACCCTCACTCCGGTTGCCATTACCGCCGCCGGAATAACAGCCACCGCCGCGTTTTTCGCACCGCTGATGGTAACCTCTCCGGTCAATCTTTTTCGGCCCCTTACAACTAATTTATCCATAAAAACATTCATCCTTCCAATCAATTCCAAAGGACAATCTATATCTCTGAACAGGCGAAAAAGCCGCCGTTCCCCAAAAAGTAGTCGTTTTTCTCTATATTTCGCCCTATAACATTAGAATTATATCACGAAAACGGTGCAGTGGAAAGTGTTTTTTTTCGAGGGCTGTATTTTTCGCCCCACTTCTTCCCGAAAGCAGAAAACAGCGTCCATCCTTGCGGATGAACGCCATTTTGATTGTTTTCAGCTAAGATTTTCGGAAAAATTTATTTTACCGCCTGAATTGTTACAGTCTTTGTTGCATCGTCCCATGTGGTCACTGCGCCCAGCTCATCCGCTACAAAGCGAACGGGTACAAAGGTGCGTCCGCCGATGATAACGGGAGCAACGCCGTATTTTTCCAGAACTTTGCCGATAGTCATTTTGATTTCCTTGCCATTAACAGTCAGAGTAACCTCTTTTGCGGCTTCGTTCCAAGCAACCTGACCGCCCAGTGCTTCTGTGATGACTCTGATGGGAACCAGCGTTCTGTCGTTGTGGATTACGGGTGCAACATCGTTGATGATTGCCTGCTCGTCCACAAGCACTGCTGTGCTGCCAATCTGCAAAATGATTGTCTTTGTTGCTGCTGCGGGCTTGTCTGTGTTGGTTGCACCCTCTGCCTGCTTGAAGGTTGTGTCAACGGTTACGCCGCCCTTCGGCATGGTGAAGGAGTATGTGCCGTCCTTTTCTGCTTTCAGCTTAACTTCCTTGCCGTCCTTGTCCTTTGCAGTAATCTTATCCAGCTCATAGCCCTCGTCAGCCTTGGGTGTCAGAATAACCTTGTCACCTGTTTCTGCCTTTGCCGCACTTGCGGTTACAGCCCCGTTTTTGCTGTCAGAGATGGTTACACCGTGTTTTGCTGCACTGCTGCCGCCGCCACCGCCGGAGGAGGAGGAACCGGAAGAATGTTTCCTGTATACATCTACAGTGCAGCTTGCTGTCAGTGTGTTAGAAGGTGTATTGTCACCGTCTGTAACTGCATCGCCGCCTGTTACTTCATCGCCTTCTGCCTGAGTTGCAGGTGTTTCTGTTGTATCAGGTGTTTCTGTTGTAGTGCCCAGTGTTGCTGTGATGGTTGCAGTACCATAGTCCACACCTGTAACAACGCCATTTTCTACAGTTGCTACTGCTTCTTTATCACTTGCCCATGTTATAGGGTCTGCTACATCGTATGTTTTGCCGTTTGCTTCTACGATTGCTTTCAGTGTGTCTGTGTAACCTCTGCGGATTCTTGTGCTTGTTTTGTCCAGAGCAATCTTGTCCGTTACAACGTATTTGCCATCTGTTGTTTTAATTGCTTTATAGCCATTCGCTGCGTATGCCTGCACATTAGAATCAAATACACCGCCGGAAATAGAGATTCTAGCATTAGAGTTTGTACCTTTAATTGCACCTTTAGCACCACTAAAGCTACCCCCGGAAATATTCACAACAGCAGTCTGACTGCTGACATCATCAATCGCATAATCCGCACCTTCAAAGATACCGCCGGTTACAGTCAATGTACCAAGGTCAATATTAGCATCACAACCACAGTTATAAACACCGTAGGTTTCTTTTTCTGTACTGCTTGCATCACTTGCAGCTTTGTAGGTACCACCGTTGATTGTTGCAATATTATGATTCTGAACAGTTGCCTGATAGAAATTCTTAAATGTACCGTTGTTAATCGTCAACTCTGCACGGTCATCATTTTTAATCGTATTCAGACCTCCCGAGAAGGTACCATTATAGATAGTCAACGTAGGGCTGTCCACTCCCTTGTTGTTTTTGAAATCATCAGCATCGAAGTAACCATTCGAAACAAGGCTGGAGAATCTGCCCAACTGGTTATTTCCATTTGCTGTCAGCACGTTTACACCTTCGTTAATGGTCATATTACCAACATTCTTGATGGTATAATAGGAGTTACCGCCAGAAGAACTATCACTTTGACCATTTTCTTGGGTACGATCAAAAGTACCTCCGTTTAAAGTAACCGTTCCCTTATTATAGAGAGCTGCTTTCCCGTGAGTAATATTATCTACTGTACCTTCACCCTCAATAGTCAAGGTGCCGTTATTCGTAATTGTGTGCCCATCGCTGTTTGTAATCTTCTTGCCATTCAGGTCGATTGTAATATTTACACCTTCAGGTACTACAACATCCCCTGTAATATCAGCAGCAAGTTTAATAGTTTCTGTTTCCCCTGCGGCAATAATTGCGGCATTTAATTCATCAATAGTCTTAACGCCTTCGTTTTCGGTAGGTGCATCAGGCGCTGTTGTACCACCATTTTCCCCTGTGCTACCGCCTTCTGTGCCGCCATTTTCACTGCCGGTTTCATCACTGCCGCTTTCGCCTGCCCCTGTACCGCTTTCTGTACCTGTTGTGTCTACCACATCTGCCAATGCTGTCACAGGTGCAGTTGCAGTTGCCATGCTCATTGCCATGAAAATCGCAAGGTATTTTTTCTTTTTCATTTTTCCTTCAACCTTTCTTTATTTTTCCGTTCCTTTGAAAACACCTTTTTTCTATTTCAAACAGCCTTCTTTCTCGCTGCATCTCCCCCCTTCGCCTCTCCGCTTCTTATATTCGCAAGCTTTGCAAGGTTTCTTTAATGATAACAAGGCTTGTAATAT
>OGYA01001728.1_pt1 | contig 13875 bp, 7 predicted proteins | sample 1576401 | NCBI WGS metagenome assembly OGYA01 (sample SAMEA3541485, study PRJEB24748) | human gut metagenome | biome: human gut; feature: human-associated habitat; material: faeces | place: China | collected 2012 | reverse complement strand
AATTTTGTATTTGGTTATGCTAAAAATCGAGTCGATTATAAAGCTGAGGCTCAACAGAAATATGAATGGTTGAGAGAAACGGGTAGACAGATTGGGCAGCCTTTTGGCTATCATTGGATTGGCTATTATACACCGGAAGATATTGAAAAGATTAATTCTGGTGCTGCGGACGCTCCGGCTAAACCTGATATTGCTGTGCAGGCAGGTGACTTAAAGTATGCAGATTTGAATGGTGATGGTACTATCAATGATTTTGATAAACGTGCTATTGGCAAACCGAACTTGCCTACTACAACATTAGGATGGACGATTGGAGGAAGTTGGAAAGGGTTTAGTATCAGTGTTTTATTCCAAGGATCGTTTGATTATAGTTTTGCTATCAATGGAACAGGGATTGAGTCTGGTAAGAGTCAGTTCCAGCCACTTCACCAAAAGCGTTGGACACAGGAACGTTATGAAAATGGAGAAAGTATTGAGTTCCCACGTTTGACAATGCAAGATGGTACAATAAATAGTGCTTCTGCTTATAATTCGGATTTTTGGCTGATTAATGCATGGTATATTCGTTTGAAGACTGTTGACTTGGGCTATCAACTTCCCAAGACAGCATTACCTAAGTTCTTAGACAATGTCCGTTTTTATGTAAATGCTTATAACTTACTGACTTTTACCGGTTATGATAAATATCAGCAAGACCCTGAAATTAAGACCAATACAGCTGGTGATGCTTATATGAATCAGCGTGTTATAAACTTTGGAGTTCAGTTGGGCTTCTAGTAAATAAGTAGGGTTTAGATAACAAGAGAATAATGTTTGCTATAAAAACATTATTCTCTTTTACTTTTTTAAGAAGTTAGTTTAGTGGTTATTGTATATTTGTTCGTCATAAAGTAAATTGAAAAATTGTATACTATAAAAAAGTAGTTAATATGAATAAGAATTTTGTAATCTCTCTATTCTTTCTATTAGGGAGTGCTACACTCTCTGCACAAGTGAAATTGCTTCCGATATTTTCGGATAATATGGTGTTACAGCAACAAACGCAAGCCCCTATATGGGGCGAGTCTAAGCCTAATAAGAAAGTAGAAATTACGACCTCATGGGATCAGAAAAAATATACTATTCAGGCTGATGCACAAGGGAAGTGGAGTACGAAAGTTGCTACCCCAGTAGCGGGTGGCCCTTATAATATTACAATTTCTGATGGTAAAAAGGTGAAGCTTTCTAATGTAATGATTGGTGAAGTTTGGATATGTTCCGGACAATCCAACATGGAAATGCAGGTAGAAGGTTGGGGTAAGGTGAAGAACTATGAACAGGAGAAAGAAGAGGCAAATAATTATCCTAATATTCGTTTCTTATTGGTAGAAAATGCGATGAGTCCTACACCTGTTGAGAATATTACAGTAAAAGAGAATGGTTGGCAAGTGTGTACATCAAAGAGTGTAGCGGACTTTTCTGCAGCAGGTTACTTCTTTGGACGTGATTTGAATAAATACCGTAATGTGCCAATAGGATTGATTGATACATCTTGGGGAGGAACAATTATAGAAACATGGACCAGTAATGAGGCACTATCCACTATACCGAGTATGAAGAAAAGACTCGAAGCATTGGTCGGTTTGCCTGCATCTCAGGAAGGACGCAAGAAAAAGTTTGAAGAAGATGTTGAGACTTGGAAAGCTGAAGTTGAAAGAATTGACAAGGGGTGTGTTAATGGGGAGGCTATATGGGCAGCTCCTGATTTTAACGATGCGGCATGGAAATCTATGAAAGTTCCAGGTTTGATGCAAGAACAAGATTTACCAGGATTTAGTGGGCTTGTTTGGTTTAGGAAAACAATTGATATTCCTGCTGGTTGGGCAGGAAAAGATTTGATCTTGAATTTAGGTGTTATTGATGATAATGATTTTACTTATTTCAATGGTATACAGATAGGACATACAGAAGGATGGATGGCACCTAGAAGCTATAAGATTCCGAAAGAACTTGTGAAGAAGGGAAAAGCGGTGATTGCTGTACGTGTAATGGATACTGGTGGTACTGGTGGTATCAATGGAAGTCCTGAAAGTATTTCACTTCATCTTTCCGATACAGAAGCTATCCAGTTGGCTGGTAATTGGAAATATCAGGTTTCTTTAGATATGAGAGAGGTTGCACCAATGCCTGTTGATATGTCATGGAATCCGAATTCTCCTACTTTCTTATTTAATGCTATGCTTAATCCACTGATTCCCTATGCTATCAAAGGAGCCATTTGGTATCAGGGAGAATCAAATGCGGGAGAGGCTTTTCAGTATCGTGATTTAATGCCGTTGATGATTACTGATTGGAGAAATCGCTGGGGATATGATTTTCCTTTCTATATGGTGCAGTTAGCTAGTTTTACAGCGAAACAAACAGCTCCTGTTGAATCTACTTGGGCGGAATTGAGAGAAGCTCAAACTCGGACTTTACATTTGCAAAATACAGGTATGGCTGTGGCAATTGATATAGGTGAGGAGTTTGATATTCATCCGAAGAACAAGCAAGAAGTGGGTAGACGCTTGGCATTAGCGGCCCGGGCGCAGACTTATGGCGAGAAGATTCCTTATTCCGGTCCGATATATAAATCTTATAAGATTGAAGGAAATAAAATTCGTATCTTCTTTGATCATATTGATGGTGGTCTGAAGACGGCGAATGGCGAAATGCCGAAAGGATTTACCATTGCTGGTGTAGACCATAAATTTCATTGGGCAGATGCTGTGATCGAAGGAAATACAGTTGTTGTTTCCTCATCTGAAGTTACCCTCCCGGTTGCAGTACGTTATGCATGGGCTGATTATCCGATATGCAATATGTATAACGGTGCGGATCTGCCAATGTCTCCTTTCCGTACTGATGATTGGAAAGGTATTACTTATGTCAATAAATAGTAAGTCTTTATTTAATTAATATATTCAATAATAAACCATGAAGAAACTAGTTTATTTAATTATCTTCTTTTTGTATTCGACTGTGATGAATGCTCAGCTAAAAGATCTGGTACAGTATGTGAATACGCTACAAGGTACCGATTCTAATTTTGGTTTGAGCTACGGTAATACTTATCCTACTACAGGTATGCCTTATGGTATGCATATGTGGTCTGCGCAAACAGGTAAAAATGGGGATGGATTTAAGTATATGTATGCTGTTGATAAGATTCGTGCTTTTAGCCAATCACATCAATGTAGTCCTTGGGTGAGTGATTATGCTGTATATTCTTTCATGCCGATGGTAGGGGAGCTGGTTGTAAATCAAGATGCTCGTGCTACCAAGTTTAGTCACGATAATGAGATAGCTAAACCTCATTATTATAAAGTAACATTCGATAATGGCATTACTACTGAAATGGCTCCGACTACCCGTGGTGTACATTTACGTTTTTCCTATCCTACTACGGGAGATGCTTATTTGGTACTTGACGGATATACGGATATGAGTGAAATCAAAATTGATCCGGCTAAGAGACAAATCTCCGGTTGGGTAAATAATCAACGTTTTGTGAACGATTCAAAATCATTCCGTAATTATTTTGTTGTTCAATTTGATAAACCTTTCGAAGATTACGGCGTATGGGAAAACCAAAAGGATGAAGTGTTTCCACAGAAATTAGATGGAGCAGGTAAAGGATATGGTGCATTTATTAAATTTAAAAAAGGCTCGAAGGTTCAGGCTAAAGCAGCTTCCTCATACATAAGTGCAGAGCAGGCTCTGATAACTTTAAATAAAGAACTCGGTAAAGATAAGAATCTGGAAGTAACGAAAGCACGCGGTCAGAAGACTTGGAATGAAGTATTGAATAGAATTGTAGTTGAAGGATGTACGGACGAACAGATGAAGACTTTCTACTCTTGTCTTTTCCGTGCTAATTTATTCTCTCGCAAATTTTATGAACGCAAAGAAAATGGTGAACCATATTATTATAGCCCATATAATGGTAAAATTTATGATGGTTACATGTATACTGATAATGGATTTTGGGATACATTCCGTTCTCAATTCCCTTTGACAAATATTTTGCATCCAACAATGCAGGGACGTTATATGAATGCTCTTTTGGCAGCCCAGGAACAATGCGGCTGGTTGCCTTCATGGTCTTCCCCGGGTGAAACAGGAGGAATGTTAGGAAATCATTCTATTTCATTGCTGGCAGATGCATGGGCAAAAGGAATTCGTGATTTTGATCCTGAAAAAGCACTGAAGGCTTATGCGCATGAAGCAATGAATAAAGGTCCTTGGGGTGGTGCTAACGGACGTGGATTCTGGAAAGAATATTTCCAGTTAGGATATGTTCCTTATCCTGAATCAATGGGTTCTAGTGCACAAACTATGGAATATGCATATGATGATTTCTGCGGATATCAACTTGCTAAAATGGTTGGAAATAAACATTACCAAGAAGTATTTGCCCGTCAGATGTACAACTATAAAAATGTCTTTGATAAGTCTATCGGATTTATGCGTGGAAAGGGTGTTGATGGTAAATGGCAGGAACCATTCGATCCACTGGAATGGGGGGGGCCTTTCTGTGAAGGAAATGCATGGCATTATACATGGTCAGTGTTCCATGATGTACAAGGCTTGATTGACTTGTTTGGAAGTGATGAAAAGTTTACTACTAAAATAGATTCTGTATTTACTATTCCTAACATAATTAAACCGGGCACTTATGGTGGAGTTATTCATGAAATGAAAGAAATGGAGTTGGCTAATATGGGACAATATGCACACGGAAATCAACCGATTCAACACATGCCTTATTTGTATTGCTATGCAGGTCAGCCGTGGAAAACTCAATATTGGGTACGTCAGATTGTTGAGAGATTATATAATTCAACAGAAAAAGGTTATCCGGGTGATGAAGACCAAGGCGGTATGTCTTCATGGTATATTCTGAGCTCATTGGGTATATATGCTGTTTGCCCGGGTACAGATGAATATGTGATTGGCAGCCCATTATTTAAGAAGGCTACCATAACTATGGAAAATGGCAATAAGTTTGTGATTGAAGCACCAGAAAATAGTAAAGAAAATTTATATATACAATCAGCTACTTTGAATGGCAGACTTTTAGATAAAAACTATATCCATTATGATGATATAGCAGAAGGAGGAGTCTTGAAATTTGAAATGGGAAGCCAGCCTAATAAAGAAAGATGTACTTCGAAGTATGCTGCGCCTTTCTCTTTGTCTAAAGAATAAAGAATCAAAGAATAAAGTTCAATAATACGATCGATTTTATCCGAATAGCGAAACAGGGTACTATTAGTGGTATTCCTGTTTCTTATTCGAAATAGACTCTACTAAAAGAACATCCGGAATGAAACATAAATTCTTATTTATTTTATTATTCTCTCTTGTTTTAGAAGGAATGGTTACAACACAAGCTGTGGCTGGTGACTATGTCCATCAAGTCAATACGTTGATTGGAACAAAAGGTACCGGACTGACTTCCGGATATCTTTATCCGGGAGCAACTTATCCTTATGGGATGGTACAATTTACTCCATCTTATTTTTCCAAAAGGTCGGGATTCGTTATCAATCAGTTGAGTGGTGGTGGTTGTGAACATATGGGAAATTTTCCCACTTTCCCTATGAAGGGAAAACTGAAAATGTCACCTGATAACATCCTCAACTATCGTATAAATGTATCTGAAGAAAAAGGACATGCCGGTTATTATGAGGCTATGGTGCAAGAGGATATCAAGGCAAAACTGACAGTGACCGAGCGAACGGGGATGGCTAGTTATGAATATCCGGCAGATCAACAGTATGGTACAATAATCATTGGTGGAGGTATTTCTGCAACTCCTATTGAACAAGCTGCAATTGTTATTACTGCCCCGAATAAGTGTGAAGGTTATGCAGAAGGAGGAAATTTCTGTGGGCTCCGTACTCCGTATAAAGTCTATTTTGTAGCAGAGTTTGATACTGATGCTTTTGAAACCGGTACATGGAAGAGAGAAGAATTGATGCCAAATACAACTTTTGCAGAAGGTGAGTATTCTGGTGTATACTTTACTTTTGATGTAAACAAAAAGAAGAATATTCAATATAAGATTGGAGTTTCTTATGTTTCAGTAGAAAATGCACGTGAAAATTTGAAAGCCGAAAATGCAGAATGGGATTTCCAAAAGATACAGAATCAGGCGGAGGCAAAATGGAATCATTATTTGGGTATGATTGAAGTGGAGGGCACCAATCCCGATCGTACGACCCAATTCTATACACATTTATATCGTTCTTTCATTCACCCGAATGTTTGTAGCGATGTGAATGGGGAATATATGGGAGCGGATTTCAGAGTGCATAAGTCACGTTCTAAACACTATACTTCTTTTAGTAATTGGGATACGTATCGTACACAAATTCAATTATTATCCATGCTTGATCCGGAGGTAGCTTCCGATATTGTTGTTTCCCATCAATTGTTTGCAGAACAGTCCGGTGGCTCTTTTCCTCGTTGGGTGATGGCTAATATTGAAACAGGGGTAATGCAGGGAGATCCGACTCCTATTCTGATTGCTAATGCCTATGCTTTCGGAGCTCGTAATTATGATCCGAAACCTATCTTTAAGATTATGAGAAAAGGAGCGGAGGAACCGGGTTCTAAGTCGCAAGATGTGGAGACTCGCCCGGGATTGAAGCAATATTTGGATAAGGGTTATTATAATGCATCTATTCAATTGGAGTATACCTCAGCAGATTTTGCTATCGGACAGTTTGCATTGCATGCAGTGGGAGATGAATTTGCCAGTTGGCGTTATTTTCATTTTGCCCGTTCATGGAAGAATTTGTATAATTCGGACACAGGTTGGCTACAATCACGTAATCCGGACGGATCGTGGAAATCTCTTGGTGAAGACTTTCGTGAATCTACTTATAAGAATTATTTTTGGATGGTGCCTTATGATATTGCCGGTCTGGTAGAAATAATAGGTGGTAAGGAAAAAGCCGAGAAACGGTTGGATGAATTCTTTACGCGCTTGGATGCCGGATATAACGATGCATGGTTTGCTTCCGGTAATGAGCCGAGTTTCCACATACCTTGGATATATAATTGGATTGGTCGTCCATACAAAACACAGGAAATCATTAATCGTGTGTTGAATGAGCAATATTCAAGTAAGATAGACGGTCTCCCGGGAAATGACGATTTGGGCACAATGGGTGCTTGGTATGTGTTTGCTTGTATCGGGCTTTATCCGGAAATCCCGGGTGTGGGGGGATTTACGGTAAATACTCCAATCTTTTCATCTGTCAAGGTACATTTGAAAAAAGGTGATATTGTGATAAAGGGAGGTTCAGAAAAGGACATCTATATCAAATCCATGAAACTAAACGGAAAATCATATGAAAGTACATGGATAGACTGGGACCAGCTCAACAGCGGAGCTACTATCGAATACCGTACTTCGGGTAAACCGGACATGAAGTGGGGAGCAAAGGTCGTTCCACCATCTTTTCCTTAATTAATGAATTATTATAAAGAACAATCATGAAAAGAAAATTTCAACATATAGCTTATTTACTGATGGTTGCAGCAGTGATTACTTCCTGTGGAGAGAAGAAGCAAACATCCGAATTCCCCGATTGGGCATGGGCGGATTTTCAACGTCCGGAAGGTATTAACCCAATTGTCTCTCCTGATACCACTACTGTTTTTTATTGCCCAATGAGGCAGGATTCGGTAGCATGGGAATCTAGTGATACTTTTAATCCGGCTGCTACAATTTATGATGGTAAAGTGGTTGTGCTTTACCGGGCAGAAGATAATTCGGCGGTAGGAATTGGTTCACGCACTTCTCGCTTAGGGTATGCTTATTCTGATGATGGTTTGCATTTTAACCGGATGACTGTTCCTGTATTTTATCCGGCAGATGATAACCAGAAAGAATTGGAATGGCCAGGGGGATGTGAAGATCCGCGAGTTGCTGTGACAGATGATGGCCTTTATGTAATGCTTTATACACAATGGAATCGTAAGCAGGCCCGTCTTGCCGTAGCTACTTCTCGTGATCTTCAGATATGGGAAAAATATGGTCCGGCTTTTGCAAAAGCATATGGCGGACGTTTTTTTGATGAATTTTCCAAATCTGCTTCTATTGTCACAAAATTGGTAGATGGCAAACAAGTGATTGCTAAAATTGATGGAAAATATTGGATGTATTGGGGAGAAAAGTTTGTGAACGTAGCTACTTCCACGGATTTGATTAATTGGGAACCGATGCTTGATGAAAAAGGAGACTTTCTGAAAGTAATTACTCCTCGTAAAGGTAAATTTGATAGTGACTTGACAGAGTGTGGTCCACCTGCAATCATGACTGATAAAGGTATTTTATTACTTTATAATGGTAAGAATAAGTCAGGTGCAGAGGGTGATACATTGTATACTGCTAATTCTTATTGTGCCGGGCAAGCATTATTCGATGCTAAAGATCCGACTAAATTGATTGACCGATTGGATAAACCATTCTATATTCCGGAATCAGATTTTGAGAAGAGCGGACAATATCCCGCGGGAACAGTATTTATAGAAGGTTTAGTATTCCATAATCAGAAATGGTACTTATATTATGGTTGTGCAGATTCACGTGTAGCAGTTGCTGTGTATGATCCTTTTAAGAAATAAAATGCAATGAAAAAGATAGGACTCTTTTTGTTTGGTATTTGTTTTGCATTGCAAATGGTGGCACAAGAACAAAACTACTTCACAAATCCTGTTATTCGGGGAGATGTACCCGATCCTTCCGTCATTCGGATTGAAGATACATATTATGCTACGGGTACCTCTTCGGAATGGGCGCCTTTTTATCCAATGTTTACCTCGAAGGATCTGGTAAACTGGAAACAGGTAGGGCATGTTTTTACCAAGCAACCGTCCTGGACTTCTAATTCATTTTGGGCACCAGAATTGTTTTATCATAATAATAAAGTTTACTGTTATTATACTGCCCGCCAAAAAAGTACCGGGATATCATATATCGGAGTAGCTACGTCTGATTCTCCTTTACATGAATTTACCGATCATGGTCCGATTGTAGAGTATGGAAAGGAAGCTATCGATGCATTTATTTATGATGATAACGGGCAGTTGTATATCAGTTGGAAAGCTTATGGTTTGGATACGCGTCCGATAGAATTGTTAGGATGTAAACTGTCCGCTGATGGTTTGCATTTGGATGGTGAACCTTTTACTCTTTTAGTAGATGAAAAGGGAATCGGTATGGAAGGACAGTACCATTTTAAAGAAGGCGACTACTATTATATAGTATACGCTGCCCATGGATGTTGTGGTCCTTCTAGTGACTATGATGTGTATGTAGCACGTGCAAGGAATTATGGTGGACCTTATGAAAAATATTCTGGAAACCCCATTCTTCATGGCGGAGAAGGAGATTATAAATCATGTGGTCATGGTACTGTGGTGAGAACATCTGATGGTCGTATGTTTTATATGTGTCACGCTTATTTGAAGGGAGATGGTTTCTTTATCGGGCGTCAACCGATTTTGCAAGAAATGGAAATGACGGATGATCATTGGGTGCGTTTCAAGACTGGGAATTTGGCTATAGCTGAACAGCCTATACCTTTTGTCGGTACAAAGCAAGAGCCTCTTTCGGATTTTGAAGATAATTTTAAGGGGAATCAATTGAAAGTTGATTGGACGTGGAATTATCCTTATTCAGATATACACGCTGTGCTAAAGAAAGGAAAGTTATTTTTATCCGGTACTCCAAAGAATAACAATAAATATGGTACAGCATTATGTTTACGTCCTCAATCTCCACAGTATAGCTGTGAGACGAAAGTAATAAACACAGGCAAAGGACTGAAAGGATTGACCTTGTATGGCGATGATAAAAACCTGATTGCTTGGGGAATTGAAGGAGATAAACTTATTTTGAAAGTGGTGAAAGACGATATTGAGTCAGTACTTTATGATTCAGCTTTTGCAAGTAAAGAGATATATTTGAAATTGGAAGTTGAACAGGGGTGTATATTCCACTTTTATAAAAGTCTGGATGGAAAAACATGGCAATCTGTGCAGAATACCCCTTTCAAGGGTAAATCCTTGATTCGTTGGGATAGAGTGCAGCGTCCGGGATTACTACATTATGGAGATAAGGATGTACCGGCAGAGTTTTCTTATTTTAAAATGAAGAATTTAAAATAAAAAGAAAGTAGATGGTGATAAAATTTTTAGTTTATACTATTAAATTATCCCTCATAGTAGATTAACAGTATTTGTAAAATATAGATTGATAACATGAAAAAGTTTTTAGTATTAGTTGCAGCAGTTTGCATGGCATATACTACTGCGTTTGCTCAGACCGTGAAACCTTTTAAGGAAGGTGATAGAGCTGTGTTTTTAGGAAATAGTATTACGGATGGTGGTCGTTACCATTCATTTATCTGGTTGTATTACATGACCCGCTTCCCGAATATGCCTATTCGTGTATTCAATGGAGGTATTGGTGGTGATACAGCGTATGATATGAATAAACGTTTGGATGGTGACATTTTTAGCAAAAATCCTACTGTATTGATGGTGACTTTCGGTATGAATGATTCCGGTTATTATGAATATAATGGTGATAATGCGAAAGAATTTGGTGAGCAGAAGTATCAGGAAAGCATCAAGAACTTCCAGCAGATGGAAAAACGTTTCAAGGAATTGCCACATACTCGTATCGTAATGACGGGAACTTCTCCTTATGATGAAACTGCGCAAATAAAGGATAATACGGTCTTTAAGAAAAAAAATGAGACTATTAAGAGAATTATAGAATATCAAAGAGAATCTGCTGCAAGAAATGGTTGGGAATTTACAGATTGGAATGCGCCTATGGTAGCTATAAATCAGGAACTTCAACAAAAAGATCCTAGTTTTACTCTTTGTGGTAACGATCGTATCCATCCGGACAATGACGGTCATATGGTGATGGCTTATCTTTTCTTGAAAGCACAAGGTTTTGCTGGTAAAGATGTGGCCAACATGGAAATCAATGCAAATAAGAAGCAAGCAGTGAAGGCAGAAGGTTGTACCATCTCAAATATTAAGAAAATAGGTAAAGATATTAGTTTTGATTATCTGGCAGAGGCGTTACCATATCCTTTGGATACTATTGCACGAGGCTGGGGTTCTAAGAAGAGTCAGGCAGAAGTTATAAAAGAAGTTCCTTTTATGGAAGAGATGAATACTGAATTGCTGAAAGTTACCGGTTTGAAGGGGCAATATAAACTGTTGATTGACGATCAGGAAATAGGAACCTGGGATGCTGCAGATTTGGCAAAGGGTATAAATTTAGCTGCAGAATCTAAAACTCCACAATACCAGCAGGCATTAACTATCATGCACCTCAATGAGTATCGTTGGGAACTTGAAAGAACATTTAGAGAATATGCGTGGTGCCAGTTTGGTTTCTTTCAACAAAAAGGCTTATTGTTTGCTAATGACAGAAAGGCTATTGAAGTGATGGATGAAAATGTAGAGAAGAACATGTGGTTGAAAGGACGTCGGGATCTTTATTCAAAGATGATGTTTAAAGAAATTCGCGACGCACGTGAACAAGAGATGGATGTTCTGATTTCCAAGATCTACGAAATCAACAAGCCAGTAGTAAGAAAGATTGTTCTGAGAAAAATATAATATTTCTTTAGATAAGAAAGGTTTGAATTGGTGTATGGTGGTGCCGGCTAATAGTCGGCACCTTTTTTATGTATGATATTTGATTTAATTTCTTTTCCAGAAATCGGAACTGAACAGCAGCAATACCGTAAACAACTCCAGACGTCCGAGAAGCATCAAAAAGGAGAGCAACCATTTGGCTGTATCAGGCAATTCACTCCACGAGAAGGCAGGGCCACACGTGCCGAGTCCCGGTCCCATGTTTCCTATACTTGATATGACCGTTCCGATAGATTCGAGAAATCCCACTCCGAAGCCCATCATGACAAGAATGCTGATAATGGCGATGATTGCATACAAAAATGTAAATGCCAGTACGGTAGACTGGATAGAGGGGGAGATCACCTGTTTATTCACCCGTACGGGCAATACTGCATTGGGATGCAGAATATGTTTAAATTCATTTTTGGCAACTTTGAAGAGGATAACCATGCGGATACATTTGATACCACCTGTCGTACTGCCTGCGCAAGCACCCATTATCATTACGATAAGAAGACAGCCCCAGAGAATGGAAGGCCAGAGCATATAGTCGGCAGTGGCAAAACCGGTTGAAGTCTGTAAGGAGATTACTTGGAACAGAGATTTCCGGAATGCTTCTTCTGCTCCCATCGAACTGGTCTGATAAAGCCAGACTGCTATGAAAACCGTGAAAAAGGCAACAGACATAAAATAAAACTTCAGCTCGGCATCATGGATAAACTTCTTTATTTTCCCATTGAACATCAGCAATAATAGCGTGAAGTTGACTCCCGAGAGGAACATGAAAACAGATATTACATAGTCTATGTAAGGCGAGTGGTAATATTCGATACTTGTCTGCTTGGTGGAGAACCCACCTGTACTGGTCGTGGTGAAAGCGTGGCAGATACTGTCGAAAAGTCCCATGCCCCCGAATACCAGTAATATAATCAATGTCCCCGTCATACCGGCATAGATGCCCCAGATCCATTTGGCGGTAACACCAATACGGGGATGTACTTTGTCATGAGTCGGCCCGCTGGCTTCGGCGGCAAATACCTGAATACCTCCCATACCGAAAATCGGAAGAACGGCAATCGTAAAGAATACAATTCCCAGACCGCCGATCCACTGAGTCATTGCCCGCCAGAAAAGGATTCCGTGAGGCATCGATTCTATATTATTCATGATGGTGGCACCGGTACTGCTGAAGCCGGACATTGTCTCGAAGAAGGCATCGGTGACACTTGGAATATACCCGCCTATATAATAGGGCAACATTCCAAAAAAGGAGAAAGCAATCCAGGCTACACTGACAATCACATATCCATCGCGGCGGTTGAGTGACTTTTCGGCCCCTCTTCCAATAGCAAGCATAATCACACCTACAAAGGCCGTGATAGCTGATGAAAGCAGAAAACTGTTTAAATCATCTTCCTTGTAAAATAGTGAAACACCACCGCAACACATTAACATAGCCGTTTCTATCAGTAACAGAAACCCCATGATGCGATATATCATCCTCGAATTAATCATTTTTTAAGTAATAGGTATTAAGTAATAGGTATTAAGTAATAGGTATTAAGTAATAAGTAATAGGTATTAAGTATTAAGTATTATGCGCCAAGTATCAGATATAATGTCAAGTACAAGCAGCTACGGTTATTACCTATTACCTAATACTTATTACTTATTACCTAATACCTATTACTTAATTAAAGAACTTCTCAATCTTCTTGATCATCATACTCAGGCAGAATACAACGACATGGTCTCCGGGACGAATCAGCGTATCTCCGGTTACGAGCACTCCTTCGCCATTGCGAATCATACCTCCGATGGTTGTTCCTTTGGGCAATCCCAGATCCTTGATTAAATTTTTAGTAATCTTTGCTCCGGCGGGTACGGTAAATTCAGCCACATCGGCGTTGGCAAACGTCAGGCATTTGACATTGGATACATCGGCATCCAGCATCATCTGATAAATGTGGCTGGCGGCAATCATTTTCTTATTGATGACCGTGCCGATATCAAGACTTTCCGCCATGCCGATATAGTCGATATTCTCTACTTCCGCCACCGTCTTTTCCACTCCCATACGTTTGGCGGCGAGACAGGCGAGGATGTTCGTTTCCGAATTGTCCGTCAAGGCGACAAATGCTTCGGTATTCTTTAAACCTTCTTCGATGAGCA
>OGYA01001724.1_pt1 | contig 13899 bp, 6 predicted proteins | sample 1576401 | NCBI WGS metagenome assembly OGYA01 (sample SAMEA3541485, study PRJEB24748) | human gut metagenome | biome: human gut; feature: human-associated habitat; material: faeces | place: China | collected 2012 | reverse complement strand
ACTTGAACCTACAGAGGATTTAAAAAAATATATCGAAAAAGAAAAAACAGGTGATATACATGACAGCCACGTTATCAGCCAGTTCCGCCACCACGCCCATGTCATGGGTAATAAGGAGGATTGCCGCGTCATTATTATTCTTAAGGTCCTGCATCAGTTCAAATATCTGTGCCTGTATGGTGACGTCCAGGGCCGTGGTGGGTTCATCCGCAATCAGCACCTTGGGCTGGCAGCTCATGGCCATGGCGATCATGGCCCGCTGACACATGCCCCCTGAAAACTGGTATGGATATTCGTCAACCCGTTTTTCCGGGAGAGGTATTCCCATATCCTTTAACAGACGTATGGCCTTCTGTTTTGCCTCGCTTTTAGTTTTTGCCCTGTCATGGTACAAAAGGGACTCGTTAATCTGATACCCTACGGTAAATACGGGATTAAGGGCCGTCATGGGGTCCTGGAATATCATGGAAATCCCGTCTCCCCTAATCTGACGCATCTCTTTTCCCTTGCGTTTCAACTGGTCTATCCGTATATCCCTGCCGTTGTGGAAGAAATGTATCTCCCCTTTCTCAATTCTTGAAAGGTCAGGCAGCAGCCCCATGATGGAATTGGCAGTAACTGACTTGCCGCATCCGCTCTCTCCCACAATGCACATAATTTTCCCTTTTTGCAGCTGAAAGGATACCCCTCTTAAGACCCTGTTGCATCTCTCATTATTATAGAAATTCACTTCCAGGTCCCGGACACTTAATACAATGTTATCATTCATACTGTAATATCACGCTCCTTCTCTCCATGGCTGTTAACCAATCTGTGACGGGTCCGTGGCATCCCTCAGGCCGTCACCGATAAAGTTGATTCCCACCACAAACAGTGTCACCACGATACCGGCAGGCAGCCATACCCACCAGGAGTTCTTAAGTATCATCAGGTCCTGGGCCGCATTCAGGATATTGCCCCAGGTTGCCACCTCTAACGGAACCCCAAGCCCCAAAAAGCTTAAGGATGCCTCCTGCAGGATAAACATGGCCGTAGACAATGTGATATTTACGAAAATAGGTCCTATGGCATTGGGAAGCATATGTACAAAGGCAATCCTCATGCTTCCGATACCAAAAGCCTTTAGAGCCTGTACATACTCCTCCTCCCTCAGCGACAGCATCTGGGACCTGGCCATACGGTACATGGAAGGCCATCCTGTGATGGAAAAAATGAATATCAGATTCCACAGGCTCTGGCCCGTAATGGTCACAAGAATCAGAACCAATATAATCTGGGGAAATGACATCAGTATTTCGGAAACCTTCATGATAATCCCGTCAAACCAGCCGCCCTTATAACCTGCCATAGTCCCCAGCGACACCCCCAGGACCGTGGCCACAAGTGCGCTTCCCAGCCCCACGCCGATGGAAATACGGCCTCCGTAGAGGATTCTGGCCCATATATCCCTTCCTATCTTGTCGGTCCCAAATATGTGGGAAGACGTGGGCGGGCTTAATATATTGCGCAGGTCCACCTTGGTGGCGCTGTACTGTGTAAACAAAGGCGCACCCAGGCACATGACAAGTATCACGATAAATATGATAAATCCCAGCACTGACAGCCGGTTGGCAAACAGCTTCCTGAGCGCGCGGTTCCTGATTCCCTTTTTTATCCTGCCGGAGTTCTCCCGTTCCAGAATCCGGTCCATTTTCCTGTCAAGCGAATGTTTCATCCCGCACCTCCTAACTCAGTTTAATACGCGGATCCAGCAGCGCGGTAATGATATCCACCACAATACTGGCCACCAATACCAACAGGACGCTGAAAAAACCAATAATCATTACCAGGGGCGTGTTCTGGGAACGGACCGCATCCACAAACAATACGCCGATTCCCGGCCACTGGAATACCTCCTCCACCACCACGGCGCCGCCGATGAGCATGGGCAGGCGGAATCCAATGAGCACTACCACCGGTGTCATGGCGGCCCTGAGGCCGTGCAGCAGGTTCACACGCCACTCCGGCAGTCCCTTGCTCCTGGCCGTTTTCATATAATCCCGTCCCATGGAATCCAGCATGCTGGAACGCCCGTAACGCATCACACCTGAAGTCAGGGAAAATCCCAGTACTGTGGCCGGCATGATAAGGTATGGAAGCCGCTGGATAAAATTCTGGCCCGCATAAGCCATCCTCCCGCCTACAGGAAGAATGCTGGTATGCAGGGCAAACGCGTTGATGCAGATCAGTCCCAGAAGGAACTGGGGGATGGCAACCCCCACCATACCCACAACGCTCAGTATCTGATCCAGGGCAGTTCCCTTCTTAAGGGCGCATACGACCCCCAGGAGAATACCGAATATGGAAGACATCACCAGGGAAGTCAGGGTCAGCTCTATGGTTGCAGGCAGGTGGTTCTTCATCAGGGTCAGCACCGGCACGCCGCTCTGAAGGCTGTAGCCAAAGTCCCCCCGCACAAGTCCTGCCAGCCATTTAAGGTAGCGCAGAAAAAACGGATCATTTAAACCCAGGGCATCCCTCATGGCATTCAGCTGTTCCGGCGACATGGTTGAAAGGGCGTCCGGAGGAATCAGGAAGTCCACTGCGTCGCCCGGCATCAGCTCTATCCCCAGATATATCAGGAAGCTGATAACCAGCATCATTGGGATAAGTGTCAGGATTTTACGTATTATATAATTACTCAATTCAAATCCTCCTCGTCGAAATCTCCTCTAAGAAACAGGGCGGACCGTCAAATAGCCGGCCCGCCGCAGTCCAATCATCCTACTTAATATTTGGTTCATGAGGGAACTGATTGATGTAGAAGCACCTGGTGTATCTGATATTGGCAGTTGAAACCTTCATTCCATCCATGGATTCGATTGCCTTGGCGTCATCCGTGGATTTGCTCCATGCATAATCAATCTTACCTGCACCTGCGTTCTTAACCAGATTGCTGTCATTCTCACCGCTGGCAAACATGTAAATTGTCTCGATGTTACCGGTTCCTGTCTTATAATATCCATCCCAGCGTTTCAGGGTCGCATAGTTGTTGAGAACCACCTCATCCACCTTAAATGGCCCGGAACCAATGGGTTTCTGCCAGAACTGATCCTGCTGAAGGGTTTCAGGACTTGCATTCTCCAGACAATGCTTTGGAAGGATTGGCCATTGTGAGAATACAGCCAGCGCATTGGCTGAAACCGTGTCAAAGTTCACTGTAATCTTGCTGCCGTCAATGACAACACCTTCCAGGTTATCGGTCTTGCCGTCCAGGAAATCCTGGGCGCCCTGGATCGCCTTCATGACTTCTGATGCCACTGCATTGGTACCCGGAGTCCTTAACATAAGTTCCAGTGTGAACTTAACGTCCTCAGCAGTCAGAGGTTCATCGTCATGCCACTTAAGGCCGTCCCTGAGAACAAACTCAATCGACTTGTCATCCTCAGAAACCGTGTAGCTTTCAGCCAGCATGCCATCTGTTGGATTTAATGAACTGTCTGCATTGATAAGCTTATCAAAAACAAGTTCAGTATTAATCATATACCCTGGATTGACCATGGGATACCAGAAGAATTCCTGAGGTCCTCCGTTGGTGTACATGGTGTGGTCATCCCTGTCAATCTTCCAGTCCAGTATATTCTTTTCATAGGAGAACTGGTCATTGCCAAAGGCGCTGCCTGCCGTATCCAGTTTATCGCTGGTATAGATGAAACATACCTGATGGTACAAAGGCATGGCCAGCTCATTCTCAGCCACGAACTGCTGGATTTTGTAAAATGCCTCCTTCTGCTCACCCACATCCATGGTGGCGTTGGATGCTGCAATCATCTCATCCAGCCCTTCCTGTTTGGGAACAGAAGAGTTATTGGATGCGGTAGATGCAAAACGATTATAGAACTCGCTCTCGGCAAGGGCTGCCACTGCCGCATAGGCTAAATCCCACTTCACTGCTGAAGGCCCCTTCTCCATATCTGCCGGCGGTACCCACAGCTGGGCCGCCAGATCGCCTTCCAGCTTCCTGAACTGTGCCTTCACGCCCACCTCCTGCCAGTACTGGCCAATGATGGTCATAAGGTCCACGGTCTGCTGGTCATCATAATAGTAAACCACATCCAGGGTATAATCGGAAGGCCATCCAGCTTCCTTTAGCAGCTCCTTTGCCTTTTCCGGATTATACTCATATACCGGGATGCCGGCATTCAGCCAGTCACCGGGAGCAGTAAAGCTCTTAGCCACCTCTGCCTTACCCTCAAACAAACTGTCCACAATGGCATTCATGTCAATGGCATAGGCAAGGGCCTGCCTTACCCTGACATCCGCCAATGGTGTCCCAAGGTCAGCCGCGCTGGTCCCGCCTGCCGCCCCGGTCTCCCCTGCTGTCCCGCCTGCCGCTTCAGTCTGTCCTCCTGCCGCTGCCGCAGTGGTTTCCGTCTTTCCTCCCGAACCACATCCGGCCAATGCGCTGGCTGCAAGGGATGCCGCCAACAACAGGCTCGCCAATCTTCTTTTTCTCATACTACGTAACCTCCATTTCTTTTATATTTGTACTTTGTACTACAAAGTATGTGGCATGTTGCTGTATTTATTAATCAATACAGCCTTATTGTACGTTATTATGACATATATGTCAATATATTAAAATGTTTAGATTGTATATATGTGTATAATATATAATTTGTTCCATATATTTTTGTTGTATATGTATATCGTATTGACTTTTCTTTCATGATGAAATATGATAGTCCTATAAATTATTATTTTAACAATTACATATTAAGGGAGAATATCAGACATGGCAGAATCTACCGGTATGAAAAACCTCAAGTCCCGGCGTCTGTATTTACAGGTTTACGACGAAATCAAAAGCTACATAGAAAAAAATCACCTGTTGCCAGGTGACAAGCTTCCATCGGAGATGAAGATGTGCGAGATGCTGGGAGTCAGCCGTAATGTGCTCCGGGAAGCTATTAAATCACTGGAGATAACCGGGGCGGTCCACTCCACTCCCGGCGTGGGTATCGTGATTCAGGAATTTAATACGGATTTTTTCCTGAGCAATCTCATATACAGTATCAGTGATGAGGACCAGCTCCACAAGGAGATTGAGGAACTGAGGCGCGTCCTGGAACTGGGATTCGCAAAAGATGCATTTGACCGCATGACAGAAAAGGGCATTGCGCTTCTGTCAGAAAAGGTGGTTACCATGGAGGAACTGTTTAATCAGATTAAACGTTCCCACTCCTCCGTATACGGTGTGAAATTTGCCGAAACCGACGCCGCCTTCCATAAAATCCTGTTCCAGGATGTGGATAACCGGCTGCTAAAGTCCATTATAGAGTTTTTCTGGGCCTGTGACCGGTACTATAAAGTAAAGACTACCCACAGCAACATGGAACTTACCGTTGAAAAACACCAGCGTATCTGCCATGCATTGAAAGCCGGCAGTTATTCTGATTTTTATGACGCCATGCAGTTCCATTTCAATGTAGGATATTTCAAGCGCTGACCATACCGGGCCAGCGGTCAGCTGTGCCATGACTGGTACAGCTCCTTACCTTGTCTGTAAAGGCCGTCATCCCCACCAGCGGCGGTATGGGAAATCTGTATCTGCACACCCTGAACACCGCAGGCATATCAGGAAGCAAAGAAAAGAAAGCTGCGGCAGCCACTACAGGGAAGATTCACCGGATACAGATGACGCCCATTATCTGCACCGCATCAGTATTGGTCTTGAAGAGAAAATAAAAAAAGAGGCAGCCGCTTCACAATTTTTCACTTGTGAAGCGGCTACCCTTTCAAACATCAGAGCATCTGCTCTATGATGCTAACATAATGCTTAAAATAATATTACTGAATAATCATTCCTTTTTTCTTTTCGTCAACGCTAGATAAATCCCTGTCAGTAACATTGATATCACAGTCAGCATATAATGATCAACTGACATATCACCTGTCTTTGGCAGTGGTGCCAGCGGTACATCGTCATCCAAAATCGTAATCAGAGAGTCTGGTTGGCTGGGAATCTGAGCCATAGGAACCTCTTCCGGGGTAATACTGATTGTAACTCCTGGTCCGCCATCAGAAGGCTGGTACCGTCCACCCCCAGTATTGGAAGTACCGCCGCCTCCTCCAGTACTCCCTCCCGGAGAAGGAGATAGGTTTGGGTTTGGGTTTGGAGACGGATCCGGTGTGGTTTCTGGATTCTCATGGTAAACATTATTAAACTGTATCACCTCTGCCTCAGCACCATCAGACCTCTGGATATTTACTATTTCTGCACTCACTGTTCTGTCATGATTGTCCGTAACCTCTACCGTCACAGTATAAACAGTATCATCATAGTCAACACCTGTCAATGTACCCTTCTGTTCCATGATTGTGTAGGTATGTCTGCCCGCATCATTGGCTTTGTAGTTAATCTCCGGAAACAGGATAACTCCGTTTAGTCCATTTTGAGCTTCCGCTTTCAGCGTGTCTCCCTCGTATATGCGGAAAGTAAATTCCCCTTCTTCCAAAGGCCTTCCTTCCATTGTCTTCATGGCAGTGAATTGGAGATTTCCATCTGCTTCATATAGATTCTTTACCAGACATTCCGCCTGCTGTTCTTTTTCAATAGCTATGACCGCTTCATTCCTGTCCTCACCATTTATCTGTACATTATAATAGAAATTATCACCGTTAATAGGCGTCCCCTCTGCGTCTGCCACTTCTTTCACCACATATTCTCCAATAGGCAGCGACAGTATGAGGCTGTTATCAGCAATCCTGGAATCATAGTGAAGTTTTACAGTCCTCAGGTCGGCGTAGGATCCATCCCTATCGTAGTATCGGTCTCCACCATAGACTGTAAAGTAGAAATCGGTCTCAAAATCACTGCCTGATTCCCTGCCGTTTACATCTTTGGTCAGCTTTAATGTACCGGAATTCTTAATGTTCTCTACTACATGAGGTGTTCCGGCATTTTCTATGGATATCGCTCCATCCGGCACCCCAATACCATTCTCCCTATCCGGAATGATAAAATACTCCCCTTCTGCCTTCTGATATCCTTCCGGCACCGTAGTCTCCTCCAGATAATACAGCTGCCCCTTCTCCAGTCCCGTTATCAGCACTGCTGCGCCTGCCTGCGGATTCCCAGAATCAATTACCGGGGTAAACTCTCCCACATATTCTAAATCCGGGCTTCCCACTTCTGATACTTTGCTCAGCGTAAAGGCAGCTCCTGTCAGCGGCTGTTTATTCTGATCCACCTTGTATAGTTTTATAGAAAATTTTCCTCCTCCTGTAAAGGCGGCTTTTACAATAGTGACGCTGCGCTCAATGGTTTCGGTAATTATACCTTCTCTGCTGTAGAGCAGGGATGCTGTGTTCTTCGTATCAACGGTTTCATTTATAGCTCCTGTAATCATTACCTTATAAAAAATCTTAATGGGCGTTTTGTTCGGAAGATTGGAAATCTCAAAACTGTCATTGCCAAAACTGTCTTTTCCCACCCTGATATTCGCTTCTTCTATAGGTGTCCCGTTTTCTGCATTTGTTACCTTAAAGCTGTCCGGAACATATGCCATTTTCCCGGGTACTCCTAAGGTATCAATTACGGCCAGGGTACCATTGCTGATATCTGCCCCTGGCTGGTTGACCAGAATTGTATATTCAGCATACGGCGCCGTGTCGCGGCTGTATGCCATTCCTTTTTTCAGGAAGCTCTTATCAAAACCAGTCGTAGCTGATACTTTATGAAGCATATTTCCATCAATAACCATCTGGGCGCTGTTTGTAAAACTCTTTATAGATGGATCTGTAACCTTGGTTATGATGTTTAGGTTAATATGTTTGCTCATCTTGTAACCAGAAAAGTTTCTAGCAACCGTGTTAAGGTGGATGGTCACTTTATTTCCATCTATATCGTAATCTCCCTTTTCTGGTTTCAGCGTATAGTTCATGCTCTGGAATTTAATATGGTCCAGAGTTAGTCCTTCCGGTATATACTCAATAACATCAACCGTGAAACGCCCCAGATTTTGGGGTGCATCATTCCCATATCCCTTGTTGATATTCAGATTCCATGTGATGGTGCCTGCTTTCGTATCATTTTTTACCCAGTTCTTTGAAATATAATCTTCGATGTAATATGGCTGAGAGGTAGCGCTCTTCCATGTTGTCCCATTGATTGTCATCTCACCTACATTTTTGAATCGCAGATTATCTTTTGTTCCGTCTTTATCAAAAACCCCCACGTTTTCCAACATCTCTAAATCCACGAAGGACTCATACTCAATGACAACCGGTCCTGGGACATCTTTTGAAAACACTACGCTGAATCCACGGTTTCCAAGTTTTTCATCAAATGATAATGTATAGGTCCCATCATCCGGAGATATAGCCCTGCCATTACCGTCTTTCAGAACAAAGGAAGCCTTAAAGCTGCCATCATCCTTGAATGTATGCATATTTGCACGGGCAGCATCTTCCTTATTTTTATTTCCCCACTTAATTACGCTGAGAGAATCTTTATAGACAGTGCCCGCTGGAATCGTGGCGCCTTTCGTCTGCCCGTCTGCATATGGGGTAAGCACGCTCTGCCAGCGGATTGTGCCAAATTCATCCCCCCACCCAACATTTCCGGCTGTATTATTGACAGGCTCATATACCCCGCCGGAATTAATGTTATTGCTGGATTTCATGTTGCTGCTCAAGTTCTTCTTTGTCATGGTATAGGTGTTGTACAGGAATCCGACACCGGTACTTCCGCCTATGCCTCCAGAACCTCCGCCTGGCCATGTTATCTTTATTTCGTTACTGAGATTGCTTTCTGTTGCTTCATTAGGAGTGGTAAAGTATTTGAAATCATAGTAATAATTTCCTGGACTTTTAATGACATACTTCCATGTTTGGGGATTCTTAGAAATTATTGGTTCAATGTCATCCACTTTCCCAAGTGAGGTTCCATTTTTGCCAGTATAAGCAATAACTTCTACATTTCCCAGATACTTTTGATTTTTATCCAGCTTATCCTCAATCGTCCATCCGGTCATATTAATCAGCCTGGGATTTACAAAAACATGATACTCAATGACAACCGGCTCAGTCTTACCATCTATCTCATAATTATAATGTACAATTCCACTCTTGGTAACGCATTCTATGGTCCTCTTAAATGTAGTGCTGTCACTGCCCGATACTTTTTTATCCGCTGTCACATTAACTGTATTCTTAAGTTCCAAAAACAGGGATGCGGACATCTCTTTTGAAGAATTCCCGGTATTCTGACCGCTCCAAGCACCGGCTCCAAGCTTTACCCAATAAGATAAACTAACAGACTCTCCAGGCATCATAGAGGCCGGCATTCCATCCTTTGTATTCAGTTGGATACCTATGGTCTTTCCCCCATTGCTCATGCCGCCGAAAGTAACATTGTCTATAACAGTATCCTGATTATTGGATTCAAATTTGATTTCCTGGGTCTTGTCAAATACAATCGTTCCGTTTTTGGTGTTCCCCAAGGTATCGCTTACTTCTACATTGGTTATTGGGCCGCTGTTCTGCGCATCAGCTGTCACGGTTACATGGTACTGCAAAGCTGAAGGAAGCCTATTCTCATCATACCTGATATCCTGGTCTGTCCACTTTCCGCTCTTGGGTCCTTTGACTACTTTTACAGAGTAATTTTCCTGCACCGGAGCCGGCACCAGTTCCATAATGTACTCCACTTCGTCACCCACCAGAGTGATTTCATTTTTTTCCTCTAAAACCTTTTCCAAATCCAGTTTACCACCGGCTTCTGCCGTGCCGCGATAATTCTGGCCTACATTTTCAGCTGTTATTTCAACATCCATGTAACCCTCTGCATTGATGGATGCCGTTCCAATGACAGCTTCTCCTCCATTGATATCTTTTACAACAGTCTGCTTTTTGTCATATAAAATATTTGACGGGAACTGATATGTAAAATGGTCTCCCTTCTGTACACTGTAAGTTTCAAAAAATGGGTCTGAACTATTCTTAAAATCGTAGGAAATCTCAAACCAGGTGCTTATGTTCCTTGGAAGAGGTTTTCCATCTTTCAAGGTAACCCTCCTGGCCCCATCTTCCTGTTCTGTAATCTCAATATCAAGTGTATTTTCGTCTTTATCCCGGACAACAAGTTTAGGAAAATCCTCATCCATCAGTCCATGTTCATCAATATTAAATACATTAGATATATCCGGCGCTACAGCAAAGACAGCAGCAAACGTCGTAAAATGACTGGTTTCAAAACTTAGATCTTCAGTTGTACCCTCCCGGGTAATATCCTTATAACTGCCTTCCATTACTTCTGTGCTGTTGTTCTCATCCTTTACCCAGAGAACCTGGGCCATCTGTGACTCCTGAATCAGTTGGTCCATAAGAGGGCCTGAAAAACTTACCGTAACAGCACCATTCCTGTTCCAGATTTCATCATCCAGCTTTTCTCCATCCAGACACAGGTTAATATCATACGCAGGCGCAGCTATAATTTCCCGTCCCTCTTCTGACTGGTCAGACTTGATTGCCTCCTCAACTTGTGATGTTACAATTTCGGCTGTAACCTCCGTATTTTCAGGAAGAACACCCGGCAAAGCGGATATGGTAATATCCATACCATCATCCATTGAGATCGTTTTGTTAAAAGGCATAGATGTACCATCCGGAACCATCGTTATAAGGATTTCCAAGTCTTCCTCTACATACTCCAGAGTAAACCACACGATGTTTTCCTCACTGTATGCGGATTCCACCACATCTCCATTTGCCTCTACCTGCCCAACACGAAAACCCTCTTGTTCCTCTACACCAAAGGTAACGCTTTCTCCTGCTTTAACCCTGTCACACTTATCTACAATTGCCGCCTTGTCTTCGGGGGTAATCTCATATGTGACACGGTATCCGTCCACCTCATCTAATACTTTCAATTTCTTCAGTGTTGTTACATATGCCTTTGCAGTGCTGCATCCGTCCATCCCCACAAGATCACCATTACCAATGGAACTCACCGGGATGCTTTCCGTCTCTGTCGAAATCTGGCTTTCCTGGGTTTCCGTAACCTGGACGGGTTCTGATTCTACTGGCTGAGTCTCCTCGGATGTCTCTGTCTGAGTCTCCTCAGATGTCTCTGTCCGGCTTTCCTCTGAAGGGGTCTGAATATCTGTTGCAGGTTCAGATGACTCAACTGCAGCTGTTTCTTCTCCGGTTTCATCGGCAGACGCTTCTGTCTGCTTCCCGCTTTCCTCTGTCAATGACTCCGTTTCAGACTCTGCCTCTGCAGAGGATTCCTTAGGTACGCTGCCTACAGTTTCATTGTCCTTATCATTACTATGTTTTTCTGAATCATCATGGGTTCCACTTGTTTCTGTATCCTCCTGCTGCTTATCAACACTGGGTTCAATCGTAGAATTCTCTTCTCCTGTATCCACTGCCGCCACGACAGGCACTGCATGCCTGATACGGGAAGCCACGGGACTATCAGCCTGTGTTTTTCCCTCTTCTGATACATCAGGAGACTGCGTCTCTGGCTCTGACTTTTCAACGATTTCCGGCTCGGTATCTTTTATCACTTCATCCGTCTCAACAGCTTCGTTTTCCTTTTCCTCTGTTTCCTGGTCAGGAATCCCAGAGCCTGTCTCTGGTTCTGTCACCCCGGACTCTTCCATACTGGTTTCAGGTGTTTCCACCATCGGTGCATCTGTTCCGGGTTTCTCAATTTCTGCTGCATCGGATTCAGGTATTTCAGCCTCTGTCTGGCCCGTGGCAGATGTATTGGATTTATACTCAATTCTGTTATCACCAAACGCAGTTTCATAGTCCTTGACTGTAACCCTTTTTGTCCTCTTTTCACTGCCATCTGACATTAAGATTGTTGTTGAGCAGCTTATGGTATCCTCACTATTGTTAATATATAGAAATATAATCTCTTCCTCACCAGTAAGGGAATATGTATCATCCGCTGCTTCCGGAAGGCGGACAAAAACCCTTACTTCTGCCTCCATATCCTGACCATCAAATTCCGGATAGAACTCATATACCGGGTCCTCCCCATCAAAGAAAAACTGATAGTACTTTTCTGCCTTTCCATTGGTAAAATCCAGCTCCTCTTGTTTTAATGGCTCTGCTCCTGAATGAATCATGTCTTCAATAGCAGCAACAAAATCCGTTCCTGATACCATGAAGTCCACACTGTTTCCGCTGGCTGCGTACGCAACAGTCGGGGAATGGCCAATATTTGTAAATACCATTGCTGCTGATAGTACAATGGCCAAAGTTCTTTTCACTAATTTATTCTTATTCACGAATGATTTCCTCCAATTTACAATTCTGTACTACACATATGTACGATTATACACTTAAACGGTTACATCTTGGTTACATATTCAAATTCTGTTAAAATTCATAAGCCAGACTTTATTATGCAAAAGAAAAAGCCCAGAAATCTTATAAAATAAGATTCCTCGACTCTCTTCGGGTTGGGCTATTCGTTAAAATAGTCAGCAGGGGAAGAGGGGCTCGAACCCCCATCTACGGTTTTGGAGACCGCTGCTCTACCATTGAACTATTCCCCTTTTTGTTTGGCGCATTTCTGAACCTCAATTAGAATACCACAGGTTTGATAAAGTGTCAACTGTTTTTTCAAAAAAGTATTTTTCCTGTCCTAATGGTCCGGGCCGGGAGGGAACTCCTCTTTACAGACATCGGACCCTCCCTTCCCATCCCAACCCCAGGCTCTTTTACATGATTCCAATGGCCTCCCGCACATTGGACACCCCAATCAAACGTATGCCCTCCACAGGCTTCATCTTATCCGCGCATACGCTCGGCAACACACAGGCGGTAAAGCCCAGCTTGGCAGCCTCATTCACACGCTGGCTGGCCTGGGATACGGCCCTGACCTCTCCTGACAAGCCCACCTCCCCGAATATGAGCATTTTCGGATCCACGGGCCGGTCCTTGTAGCTGGACATAAGGGCCATGATAATGGCCAGATCCAGGGCTGGCTCGTTCATCTTCATGCCTCCCGCTATATTCACATAGGCATCCAGCCGCGACATCTCATAGCGGCAGCGCTTCTCCAGCACTGCCATCAGCAGGTTCACACGGTTGTAATCCGTACCGGCAGCCGTCCGCCTGGGCATACCGAAATTCGTTTCCGTCACCAGGGCCTGTACCTCTAAAAGGATGGGCCTGGTGCCCTCAAAGGAACAGGATACCACTGCGCCCGAGGCTTCCTCCGGCCGGCCGTCCAGCATGTATTCAGAGGGATTCTCCACCTCTGCCAGCCCCTGTTCCTGCATCTCAAATACACCTATCTCATTGGTAGATCCAAACCTGTTTTTCACACTGCGCAGAATGCGGTAGGACGCATTCCTGTCTCCCTCAAAATAGAGTACCGTATCCACCATATGTTCCAGTACCCTGGGGCCTGCCACCACGCCTTCCTTTGTCACATGCCCCACCACAAAAATGGCGATTCCCCGGCTCTTTGCTATCTGCATCAGGATTCCTGTGGACTCCCTTACCTGGCTGACGCTTCCGGGAGCAGAGGATATCTCCTCCCTGTACATGGTCTGTATGGAGTCAATGACTGCAATCTGGGGATTCTCAGTGTCAATGGCCCTCTCAATATGCTCCAGGCTTGTCTCACACAGGAATTTTAATTCCCCGGTTACCGGACCGATACGGTTTGCCCTCATCTTAATCTGCTTCAGGGATTCCTCGCCTGATATGTACAGCACCTTCTGTCCTGCCCCGGCCAGATGCCTGCATACCTGAAGCAGGAGAGTGGATTTGCCGATTCCCGGGTCGCCTCCCACCAGCACCAGGGAGCCGGCTACAATGCCGTCCCCCAGCACACGGTCCAACTCCCCAAATCCAGTGGTTATCCTGTCCTGTTCCTCGATATTAATC
>OGYA01001714.1_pt1 | contig 13956 bp, 10 predicted proteins | sample 1576401 | NCBI WGS metagenome assembly OGYA01 (sample SAMEA3541485, study PRJEB24748) | human gut metagenome | biome: human gut; feature: human-associated habitat; material: faeces | place: China | collected 2012 | reverse complement strand
ATTATCGGAAAAGGCTTCCATTCTGTCTAGGATGGACAGCCTTTTCTCTGCTTTCTTCTGGTACAAAATACATTGTTCCTATCTCCTCGTATAATATCTTTTATTGGATTTATTTTACAAAATATTTTTCTTAAATTATCACATACTAAGAAACGAGGAGGTTTCAATGCATGAATAATAAGAAGAAACGAGAACTTACAAACGAAGAAATTGATGAAAATATCTTCGAAATGTGCAATATTTGTTCTACTACGGATTGTACTGGATTGATCCAGGTTGTTCCAAGAACAGAAGCCGAGCTTGAATCTTATGAAGAATTGTACCACTTCCGACCACCGTTTTTACCTCGTGATGATGATTAAGTCGTCATCCATTTTCTCCTGTAACAAGATCTTATGGCCTGTTATGACTATAAGGTCTTGTTTCAATGTCCACTTTCTCTTCTAATTAGTCTGACAAAAAATATCATCTCTTATTGATTCTAACATAATTGTTTGTGGTGTAGCATCATAATTTTCATCCATCCAAGCTACAGACTCATCGTCCAAATAATCCATGAAATCAATATATGTATTCTCATCATCCATTTCAATCCATACACCAAAATATTCTCTTTAATAATATCAGTCATTTTTATTGGATTTATTTGGATATTTTAATTTTCATCACTTTACTATAAGCTCCAAAAGTTTTCTTTCCAGAAGCAGTCTTTTTATATGCTCTTACTTTTATATAATATGTTTTCTTTTTCTTTAACTTTTTAATTGTGCAATTTGTTTTTATTGTCATAACTGTAGATGCCTTTTTAAAGTTTTTATTGTTTGCATACACAATCTGATAACCATTTACATTTTTTATTTTATTTATTTGAACTATCACTTTTTTGCTTTTTTTATTTTTCAGCTTTTTAATAGATGCCTTTGCTATCTTCTTCTGCGTTGTCTTATTAGTTTTAGATGTTTTAGTTTTTTGTGTTGTTTTAAGACTGTTTGTATCATTTATTTTTGCCCTTACTGTGACATGCTTTGTTATCGCTGCTTCAGGGTAGCCATTATAATACATGATAATATCTGCTGTTCCTGGATTTTTTGCAATCAGTCTTTCTCCATTCACTTCACAAACTGAAGGATTGGATGATTGAATGATCAATCCAGAATCTTTTATACAACTTCTATTCCATATAACAGAAATGTCAGCAGTTTCTCCAACATTCAAATTATTAGATGAAAGCTCAATCTCCACATTATAATATTCTTTATCTTTTTTAACTAAAACACTTCTTGTATTATCTTTATCCGTATAAGCACTTGATGAAACAGACGTGTCTACATCTGTTCCGAAACACTGTACCCAATAATAAGTTCCCTGAATATAAACACAACCAATACCAATACTTTTATAAGTTGAGCCAAGGATATTTGCACGATGTCCAGAAGAATTCATCCAAGCATTCATAACTTGTTCTGGTGAAGTCTGACCGGTTGCAATATTTTCACCCATCATTCTGCTATTCGCACTAAAACATTCTTCACCATCCGGTCTTGTATGTGACCAATAAATAACATTTTCAAATCCTCTCAGCATTGCTGTTTCAAGTAGACTTTGATCCATGACAAGATCAGATAGGCCTTCTTTTCTTCTTTCTTTATTTACAAGTTCTAATACTTTAAAAGCATTTTTATACATTTCTTTTGCTGCCACATTTACATAAAATCCAATTGTAAAAGATCCATCTTCTAAACGTATCAGATTTTTATTTTGTGTAATTACTTTTGTATCTTTTTCAAATGGGCGAGTAATCTTTGTTATACTTGTTGGTAATGTAACAGATTCTAAGGAAGTACACCACCAAAATGCTGCATCTTCGATGGTCGTAATTCCTTCAGGAATTGTAACATTCTTTAACCCTCGATCATAATAACAACAGCAATACGGAATTGATGTTGCTCCCTTTCCGAAAATCAGTGTCTCCAAACTTTCGTTATATTCAAAAGCTCCGTCTCCTAATTCTGTTACTGTATCAGGAACTACAATTTTTGTTAAATTTGAATACGCAAATGCATCTTCTGCAATTTTGGTTACATTAGATGGAATCGTATATTCTCCATTCCTCTTCGCCGGATATAAAAATAACGTCTTTCCACCATCGGCATAAAGGATACCATCTTTTGATTGATATAAATTACTTCAAGAAATTTCAATATTCTCTAAATCCCAAAGTGCTAAAAGACTATAATTTGTCAGATTTTTAATACTTGCAGGAAGTACTAATGTTTTAATACTAATTCCGTATAACGCATCCATTTCTATTGTTTCTACGGAATTTCCAAGAGTTAGATCAGTTAAACTGTCATCATTTGTAAATGCATATTCGCCAATTGATTTTACGGAATTTCCGATAACTACTTTTGTTAATGAATAGCAATCTGAAAATGCTCTTGCACCTACTTTAGTTACTCCATCTTTAATATAAACTTCTTTGATTTTACCTTTATCATTCTCCCATGGACAAGGATGAGATTCTGATTCTATGATTTGTCCGGTGTTGCCATCTTCAACTATTACAAAATCATCCATTGCTCCATTTCCAGAAATCGTTAAAATACCATCTTTTAATTCCCATGTAACATTATTGCCACACGTTCCATTAGCTTCTGTACTATAAGTAGCAATGTCAGAATTTGAAGATTCTCCTGAAATTGATAACCTCTTACCTTTTCTATATTTTATAGATCGATTTTGCAAATGAGTTGTAGATTTTATTGTTTCAGATTTTGCAATCTTCGAAGATTTATTATTTTCTGCTGCATTTGTATTTACAAATATTAAGGATGTTAATAATGTAGTACATACTGATATTGCAAATAATTTTTTTAGGTTCTTTTTGAATTTTTTCATAATCTTATCCTTTCTGGAATACTTCTTACCTCAAACACATTTTTCTCCCAAACTTCAACAATCTCTCCTGTCTTCCGTCCATACTTTAAACCTCTCTCTACTGCTGATGTCAGCACATTGCTACTTCTTGCATATCACATCGTTCGAATTGTTGCCTTGATCAAGTCTTCCTTTTTCATCTTCCATAGTGTATACTCCCGTTACTTTTTTCATTTGACTTTTTCTTTGAATTACTGCGTTTTTTTGTTATGTTTATTTTAACATATTTATGGAAGTTTTTACACTGTGGGATAGATGTTTTATTTTGATAATATATTAATTTATTTTGTTGTCAGCTTTCGTAAAGCCTTAAGAAACTTAAGATATCCACATATCCTATAAAATCTTAAATTTGCATATTTATATACGACCATCTTTTTTTAATTGTTCTACTTCCTCATTCGTTAACTTTATGGGCTTTGTCGGAAATGATATCCGATCTATATATGTCTCATAAGCCTCTAGACCTTGTTTAATTTGTTTGCACTCTCCACTTTTCATCTCACAATATATTCATTTTTGTCTATTTTCTTTTCATATATTGCTTCGTACATTTTTTTAATATTACATGCAGCTGGTCGTTGATCATATATAGAACATGTATTGTCTTCCGATAAATACTTGCAAGTTCCATTTCCCAAATCAAATTTTTCTAATTCTTTTATTAATTCAATATGTTTACAGCATAATACGTAATTATCACAAGGAAATTTCATATATAAAATCCTCCTAAAATTATAAAATATCTAATTTGCTTAAGATAAACATAATCATATATGATTTCTTAATGTCTACGGAACCTTAAATTCGTAGTAACTGTCAATAAGGTTCTGTGCTTCCTTCATTGTAATTTTGTCTTCAATATTTTCAATAGCAGTATCAATCAAATATTTAGATGGCTTGAGTCCGTCTACTGCCTGAAGTCCAATTGCTGTACTCCATGCATAACCTTTATAAGCTTTATCTAAACAGAATATCAATATCCAATTTTAAATAAAATGCTCATCACCCAAATAATAATCTCACTTTCTTTTCTTTCCTATAAGGATTGATTCTTACATCAATCCAATCATCTAATCCCTTTAATTTATTAGCTAAACTTTCAAAAGACAACCTTTGATCTACAATTTTTATCTCAATAAAGTCCTTTGAAAATAACATATCCACACCATTCCAAATATCTACTTCCTTGATTGAATGTTTGGATAAAAATAACTTTATTGGATCAATTGTATCTGCTACCGCTAAGATAAATAAAATTGGATTTTTTTGAAATGTTATTTTTTTGAATTTTGGAGGAGTTAATTCTTGTAATCCACATTTTATATACATATCAATTTTATCCGCACTTGCAGGCCATATATTATGTGCAATAATACAATCTGCCAAATATGCAAATATCATTTCCTGTTCTGTAAAAAAATGCAAATGCCCATCTACATAAAAATTATCAAAATTTACATTATTTCCTTTTTCTTTTTCACTCCAATAGGCTTTATAATAATTCTTTATCAAATTATCATATAACCATAATCCTCCGACTATTCCATGATCATAATGTCTAATTCCATCTGTCATTTTACAATATTCTAAATAATTAAAAACGGTTCCTCTCCTATATGTAGATTTACAAACACTTATTCCATTATTAAATATTATAGAATCAAACTCATTTATATAATTTCTTTTGAAACCTCTTCGAAAATGGCTGTGGATATCGTTTGTTGGAGCTACATAAATCACTCCTAAATCTTCATATCTATCTTGTCTCCATTTAGGTAAATCTCTCTTTTCTCTATACTTATTTCTATATTGATTTGTATTCTTTTTGTATGTAAACTTATATGTCCAATCATTCTCTATCGCATATCCCATATCATGAAACAAACATACTAGGAACCACAAATAACTAAATTCATAATCGGTATCTACTTTACTACGAATAGCTAAATTCGGACACAATTCTCTTTTTATAAGTAATCCAATAAAAAATACTGATATAGTATGTACATATCTCATAGAGTCAATTTCGTCTATAAATGGCAAAACTACTCCTCTCTTTGCACCTTTTTCAAAATACTGTTCAATAAACTTTCTAGCCGTGTTTATACCAAATGGTTTTTCAAAATCTGCATTATAGTAATTCCATTCTGAAACATGATTATATAAATTGACAATTTGATCATATAAATTTATTGATTCTTCATTCATTTAAACTCCCCCTATTCTGCTAGTAAGTAACAAATAATTTTTGTCTTTATTCTTTTATTTTTGTATACATACTGTTGACAAAGTTACTTTCCATGCTATAATGAATGCAGGTTTATAGTGCATTTATGTTGGTATCTGTTTACAGTTGCCGCTTAGCCTGTATCCGTCGTGTGAGTCTCCGTGATGGTGTCTGCCTGCAGATGCTTGAATCACGGGGTCTTTTTATTTGGTCCATAACGGAAATAATCAAATATTCGAATCATTCTATTTAAATTACTTCGATTTGGTGCTTCTAAAGAACTAAGAATATTGGCATTCTCCTCAAATATCATTTCTAAAATTTGTTCATATTGATCAACATCAATCTTATCTTCTGGCAAAAATCCAAGTAAACGAATTGCTTTGAACATATTATCTTTTTCATCTGTCCATATCTCCATTGCCGTTCTTCCCGCAATTGCTGTTTTATTTCGTTTTATGGATGCTTCTGAAACAATTTCATCATATGAATGTGGTGCTTTATTTTCTGCTAATTTACTCCTAAAATCGGAATTCTTAATATAATACCATACTGGTAATTTCCATGAATTTTGTTTTGCTAATTCTGGATAAACGTATTCCAACAACATGTCACTTGAGTACACAGAATCATGTAAAATAATATTACGATACCACTGCTCTGAATTAACTGCTCTTGCCAATCCATATACACCCGTTGAAGCTAATCCAATACTTAATGCCAACATATTTTCATCAATACGTCCATCATCAAGCGCTGCAACCTGCATAGTTGGTCCCGGCTGTTGTGTTAATGCAAATGTGTATAACTCATCTTTAAATCTTCGCAATAGTTTTACTGGAAAAGCCGCTTTTTTTATTGATAATACATCATATAATATTCCAAAATCCGAAAGTACAACTTTAGTCATTTCTATTACTTTTCCCTTTATAACTAATGAATGGGTTGACACTTCACAATCCGTATAATCTGATTGATAATCAACAAATACAAATCTTTTTTTCAAAGCTTCCACTTTCTCAGGAGGTAAACATTCTACTATATCTCCAAGAATTCCTTGAATATTTGGATCTGAAATGGAATATCCCATAAAAATAATAGGATATTCCATAAAAATTGTCATTAATTTTGCAGCAAGATATTTTCCTTTATCTCGAAACAATTGATAGTCAGCTTGATTAATAACAATAGAGTCTGGAAAATTTACTGATCCATGAATTTTATAAATTTCTGCTATTCCTTGAAGTTGTGAAAAAACGAGTTCATCTTGTCCTATAAAAGCTTTGTATCCTTCAAATAATTTTTCAAAAAAGCAGTCATAATTTGTAGTAATAACCCCAGAAATATTATTTTTAGCAATTTTTAGCAATTTTTTGACTTCATCTTTGTATTCAGATTTCACAACAGATAATGAACTTATGTATGCTGCAATTTCTGCTTTAAAAGGCGATACACCATTTGCAACAGCATCTTGGACTTCTTGCGATTCTGTTCTTATTTCATGTGAATTTTTAAACCATTCTTCATTAAAATCTTTTTCAATATAACCTGCAATTTCTGGTAATTTATCTACATTATCCATTTCTTTTACTTTATTTTCATAATATTGAAATGCAAATTGATCACGCTTCACTTTCTGTGCAAAATATGTCAATAGTCCAATCCAATCTGGCAGTCCATAATATCTTCTAGTGATTCCTGATCCTGCAAATAAAAATGGAGTCGTATTAAATTTTGCTACCACCTCTTCTAATGTCATAAATTATACCTCCATGAATACTTTCGCATTATTTTCTATTTAATGTTATTATAACAGAATAACTAATATATGTACAGAAAAAGAGAACGCCCGTTCTGCACACCTTCAATATACATCAAATTATTACAAATAATTTCTTCCGCATAATATGCCTGTGTTGCAGACAAATTTTTCTCTATAATCTACAACAATTTTTCTATCTGCGTCTGTTTCTTATTAAAAGGCAGTCCAGTAGCTTTTACTTTATCTATAATTCTTGGAATGCCGCTTCCCCAATGCTCGATCATATTCATGTAAACAAACGCGTGAGCAAGAGCTTCATTTCTGATCTTAGAATAGCCTTCTTTCATACGCTCCATCATTTGTCCGATTGGTAACTTTCCCGGAGAACTTATTTCCAATCGGTTGTTATATACCGCCTACTACCACCTCTTCTTCATGAATGTTTTTGTAAAATGGTAATGTATCTAACCAATATTCATATGGATCTTCATTTCTAAGTTTAAAGTTTATCATATTTATCTTTTCTTCCCTTAGCCTTCTCAACAGGATATTTTCGCTCATTGATCTTAATCTTCTCTTGTACAATTTCATCTAGATCAAGTTCACAAGCATCTGCCATCAATACACAATAATTCACTACATCTGCTAATTCTTCCTTGATTTTATCCTGTTTTCCTTCATTTGACACATCTGCACCGCTCCATTGAAATACTTCAAGAAGTTCTGCTGCTTCCAACGAATTTGATATTGCAAGATCTTTCGGATTATGAAATTGTTTCCAATCCCTGTCATCTCTAAATTTTAAAATTTTATTTATCGTCTTTTCTCGCATCTTAATTCTCCACTTCTATGTACTGGCTCAAATATTCTCTTAGATCATCATCACGAACAATGATTCCACTTACGCTTGATTCCTTGAATTTCGATGTCTCTTTTCGTTTGATCTTTTCACCTTTGAATTTATCTACTTATCTCAAATACATTCTTCTCCCCAGTCTCTACAATCTCACCTGTATTCTGTCCATATTTTAATCCTCGCTCTACTGCTGATGTAAGGACATTACTGCTTCGAGCATATCCCATCGTTCGGATTGTTGCTTTTATTAAGTCTTCCTTTTTTATTCTGCCTTTTTCAAGAAGTGTCATACAAACTGCATTTTTTAATTCCTGCTGACAAATGTCATTTGCTGATCTTCGGGTATTAGTGTTCTTATCTTCTCTGAAACTGTAATAAGCAGACGGATCTTGATCTTTGCGCCAATAAAATTTTATGCCCTGCTGTTTGTTCATTTTTGTATTTGCGGCCTTTAACGCCTTTTGCGTTGCTTCTAATGTCTTGTGGCTTGATCTTGCAATATTGAAAGCTCGTAATGTTTTCTTTACCAAAGTATCATAAGAAACTGGCGCCTCTGTATCAATGATCTGTTGTATTTTTTCAGTGATCATTTTCTTATTTTTACTTTGGACATATTCATCTGTAGATATATCTGTCATTATTAAATCCGCAGATATGTATGATTCTTTATGATACAATGACTCTACATCCTGGTTCTGCTTTGCAAGATTCATATTAGGTTTTATGACATGATCTTGTTCTGCAAAATGCTTTGTTATCTTAGGTTCTTGGTCTTGAACAGGAATATCTTTTATTTTTTTCGTATCTTCTATTTCAGAATCTTTTATAGATTCTGAATTTCCGACATATACAGAATCTTTTATAAATTCAGTTTCTTCCGTACTTACTTCTTCCTTTGCACACACATCGTACGCAGCTTCCTTTTTATGATTCAAACATTCTATCAGTTTCTTTAATTCTTTTTCTTTATTATCCCACAAATCCATGGTCCAGATACGATAAATATCCCATCCAAGTCCTTTTAAAACATTGATCTGTGCTACTTCGCGATCTTTCGTATTTGATGATTGACGATAGGATTCTCCATCTAACATGATACCTAATAAATATTCTTCTTCGTTATATGGATTCATGACAGCGATATCAATCTTAAATTTTGAATGTCCTACGGATATTTGGTACTTGTAGCCATGCTCATTTAATGTCTGGCAAATATGTTCCTTAATTCCTTGGCGTTCTTCCATATTCTCTTCTATGTTCTCAGATTGCAGCTGACCTTTTTGTGCAAATTCCAGAAAATCTCTTAATGCTTCTACACCTTTTGCTTTTGTTCGTTTCAGATTGATCATATCTGCTGTCATACTTGTAAATACAACCATTTCTGATCGTGCTCTTGATACGGCTACATTTAGTCGTTTCCAACCACCATTTTTATTTAATGGTCCAAAATTTAAAGACATTTTACCTTCTGCATTTGGTCCGAATGCAACAGAAAATAAAATAATATCTCGCTCATCACCTTGTACATTTTCTAGATTCTTGACAAACAATGATTCTTCTCCCGTGTTTGCCCATTGATCGAACTTCACGTCTTTCTGATATTCTTCCTGCAGCATATCTTCAATCAATGTCTGTTGACTGATATTAAATGTTACAACACCAATGCTCTGCTTTCTTAATTCTGGATTTTGATATCTTCTTTTGATTTCTTCAACGATTGCTTTTGCTTCGTTTACATTTACACGTGTTTTTCCACGATCAAAGAATCCATCAATCTTTCGCATACGAACTTTTCTTTCTCTATCATTTACAGATGGAAATGTTAACATGGAATTTTCATAAAATTCCTGATTACTAAATGCGATCAGACTTTCATGACGGCTTCGGTAATGCCAGCGAAGATATGCTGATGGCATTCCAAGTGCAAGACAATCATCAAGAATGCTGTCTAAATCTTCAATATCCAGATTATCCTCATCTACCATATTTCCAGCGAAGAAACTTGTTGGCGGCATCTGATTTGGATCACCTACAATAACTGCATTTTTTGCTCTTGCTAATACACCAACTGCCTTGCATGTTGGAAGCTGAGATGCCTCGTCAAAAATCACGATGTCAAACAGATCATTTTCTGCTTGCAAGTATTGTGCTGCTGAAATCGGACTCATAAGCATACATGGACAAAGTTTTGTCAAAACCTCTGGAATCTGCTCAAATAGACTTCTGATTGAAATTCCCCTTCCATTGCTGCTGATCGCTCTTCGAAGAATATTTAATTCTTTATTGATCTCAACAGAATCTTGTGGGGATGGAAGTTTACTGGTTAACTGATAAACCATTTCATGGCGTGTTAATTCCATAAATTCCTCATCCATCTTCTTAAACTGCATGATCTTCTCATTAAAACTAATTCCTGTAAAACCATTTAATACAGGATCATTTTCAATCACAGATAAAATGATCGCCTGATAAATAGATCTTAAATAAATCACAAGCAGCTGATCATTTTGAATTCCATTTTTGTATGCATCACACACTGGTGCTAACCCTTTTTCTCTGCATTCTTTATCGCATTTAAGATACGTGATCCAGTCCTTAATAGATTCTACATTTTCAAGAATGTCTGTACATATTTTCTGCCTCTGATCCAGCCAGTTTTCATTTTCATCTTCAAAACGAAGATCTAGCAGATCAACTACCTTTTTCTGCTGCAGCTGCATTTGATCAAAGATTGTTATTAGATCCTGTGCATTTCCCTTTGTCAGGTCTATTCTATCTTTTAACACATTGCCTACAGTTTGTAATTGTTCCTTTGTACAACTCTTAAATGCCTGTAATTCTTCTATCGTCGAATACTGTTCCAGCAACTGTATCCAATCATAAGACAAAGTCTGCTGCATTTCATTTAACTCTTTTTCTTCTTTCTGGTAAAAAATAATATCAGAAAGATAGACTGGTATACGGTCTGTTTCTACCGAAAATGTTGCAAATGCCTGAAGTTCAGATGTTAATGCTGACAATGCACGTCCTTTTCCGAAAAATTTCGTACTTGCCTTTTCAAATTTCTGTTGATAAAGACTCATATCCATTTGCAGAAAGTTTTCATTCCATTTATCTAGAAAATTTGCTTTCTTCTGATCAAACTGCTGTTTTTTCATAAGATATATTTCTGGGGCAGAAAAGTCTTTTTCTATATTTTGTGATGTTCGTAAAAATTCAGGAACTTTCTCTAATTCTAATATATTTTTGACTTGCTCATACAGATCCATCCATTGTTTTTCTGTAACTGGCATATCCAAACCAGTTTCTTTCACAAATTCAACCGATGTATTTTTTAATTTTGCCAGTGATTTCTGATAATCTGCAATATCCTGCTGTAACTGAAACTTCATTTGCTGACTGTATGCTGTAGAATGAATGGATGATAGCGGATGATCATGAGGATGTCCGATTCCATTTCCTGCTGCAATCAATCGTTCAAGTGCATATTTCTGATGATCTAATTCACTTTCTGTCAGTCTTTTTACATCATTATGATCAAATGAGATCATTACATTTTGCTCTGGGATGGTTTCATAAATATCCATCAATTCCCGAACACTCTTTCCAAATGATCTTCTTTTATGTAATGATTGTGCATATGCATCTAATTCAGAACGAATCTTCCGAATATCTTCGATCTTTGATTGATACTCCGTTCTCTCTCCAATCTGATCAAGTTCCAATCCATGTTTTAATTGATCAAGTACGGCTTTTTTTGTCGCCTTATTTGAATGTAATTCCAGACAAAAATCACCAATTCCTAAAGATGTCAGTCGTTTCTGTACCACTTCTAATGCTGCCATTTTCTCAGCAACAAAAAGAATTGTCTTTCCTTTTGTCAAGGCATTTGCGATCATTGCCGTGATCGTCTGTGATTTTCCTGTTCCTGGAGGTCCATGTAAAACAAAACTTACACCTTCTGCTGCCATATTGATCGCACGAAGCTGAGATGCATCCACTGCAACAGGCAGATATGCACTTTGTTTGTCAATGTTTTTTGGAATCGCGCAATCCCACTGTACTGCACCATTCATCAAACTTGTGACAATCTTGCTGTTTTCCAAAAATTTGTGATTATTATGAATGTCATTCCACATAACAAATTGGGAGAAAGAAAAATTACCGATCAACCCAACTTCCACGACATCCCACATAGAAAGACTCATGACTGCCTTTCGGATGATTGCAAAAATTCTTGGGATATCAAGACCATGTTCATCCTCTGGCGGTGGTGTTAATCCATTGATATGAATATCATAGTTTTGTTTTAAAAATTCCAATAATGTAATATTGATCTGGGCATCTTCGTCCCTCATATGCATTGCATATCCTTTTTTCGCTGATTTGCGGACGATCTCAATCGGAATCATAACAACCGGTGCATATCTTGGAACGTCACTTTTCCCCTCAAACCAACGCAGTAAACCTAAGGCTAAATATAATGTACTCGCACCATTTTCTTCCATAGAAGTTTTTGCTGAACGATAAATCTTTGTCAGGCTGCTGTTTAATTCCTTTTCATTATACAGAGAATGCAGTCTGTGATGTTTGCTTTCCAGATTGATATAATCCTCGAATGTTCCAAGATTACTCAGCATCTCGATGTAAACTCCGTCCTTTGGAAGTCCCATCTCTGCAGGGCGAGGCATTACCTGAAATTCCTCTCCATCAGATAACGCATCTTCTAATATACTGACATCAGATGCTAAAAGCGGAACTATAGACTTTGTCATACGCATATTAATAAGCAGATTTCTAAGACTTAAATCTAACAGCTTGCGTTCCCAATTAGATTTTTTCGTCAGTTGATCTTTCGTAAAAGAATCTGGGAGATCAAAAATTTCTACTTCTTTCTTTGACTGCCCTGTAATGTCCTTCTTCTTTCGATCTTCATGTTCTACTTTAAATCCTTCTGCTGTTTTTACACGGATCGGCAATGGATGAATCCCCATACTTCTAGCACGTTTGATATCAATCGCAAATGCAAAATTCCCATAATTCGCAACGTTATTTTCTGCTTTTGCTACTGCTTCATCAAAACTTGAATGGTTTCCCGCACACATGGCTGTACATTCTACCACTGTCATTTCATGGATTCCTTTGGACATTCTCTTTTCTATCTGCGATGGATCTGGCGTAATGATATCAGAAAAAGATTCATCGATCAGCCAGACTCCTGCAAAAATATGTCCATTCATTAAAATCATAACTGGATTTAATCCCATTTGTTCCAGACATGCAACATATAAAAGTGTCATATCCATACAGGTTCCAAGATTCTGATCTAATACTGCATCTGCAAGACGGATTCTCTGTCCAGAGCTCTCAAAACTTGATGGCGGCTCTGCGTATGTAATATTCTTCTGCTGGATCGCAGCATAAGCCGCTGCTGCCATATTCTTTACTCTGTTTGGGTCTCCATACTGATAACCAGCAAGAGAGGGATCCTTTGTCCACTTATCTAAATATTGTGATGCAAGCTGGATCATGCTGTTTACGACTGGATGATTGGGCATAACAAAAGATGCCAACAGTTCTGGATTCACCAAAACTCCTGGCCATTGATCAAATGCTAGTGCTGTAAGTTTTTTTGTATCTGAAACAAGTGTCTCATCAGCTTGCTTTACTGATATTGTCAATTGACAGATATCTTTTTCTGTTAATGCTGACAGATATTGAGCATCTATCTGCACTTCTAATTCATTGAAATGTATTTCCTCTTCGGATTTGATCAGTTCAATTCCTTGAATGAATGGTTTGATTATTCCATTGTCTGTCGCTATATTTAGTGTAAGATTTTGTAAATCTATGTTCGAAGTATTTTTTATACAAATGTTGTGAATGATTGGGATTCCGTTATAGACCATTGCATAGTTTAGTACTTTGTCGATCTTACATGTCAGTTGTATTTTGGCATCTTCCATAGTGTATACTCCCGTTACTTTTTCATTTAACTTTTTCTTTGGGTTTCTATAAGTTTTGTTATGTTTATTTTAACATATTTGTAGAGGTTTTTACACTGTGGAATAGATGCTAAATTAAATTCCTATTTTTCTTTCTATTTACTAATCATCCACTATTTCCACCGAATTTCTTGAAAAATAGAATATTCATGCTAAAATAAATGAT
>OGYA01001710.1_pt1 | contig 13969 bp, 9 predicted proteins | sample 1576401 | NCBI WGS metagenome assembly OGYA01 (sample SAMEA3541485, study PRJEB24748) | human gut metagenome | biome: human gut; feature: human-associated habitat; material: faeces | place: China | collected 2012 | reverse complement strand
AGGACGCAGACCAGTATAGATTGTAATGAGGATGAGGTCAACATTGTTTACCACACAAATGCCAGTAGAAAAAGTAAGAGAAACAAGAAAAATCGCTCAAGAGCCAGTTTCTCTTGAAACTCCTATAGGCGAAGAAGAAGATAGTCACTTAGGAGATTTTATCCCTGATGATGATATACCTGCACCAGCTGATGCTGCTGCATTTTCATTATTAAAAGAACAATTAAACGAAGTTCTCAATACTTTAAATGAGAGAGAAAGAACCCAACCCGTCGCCGAAGCCCTACAATGGATCAAAGAGCTTGAGACAGGAGATCCGATGCCGGGCAGCCGACGAAAAAGCGCCTCGACGCAAGGCCATACGTATGTCATCGACCAATCGTATCGCGTCGTGTATCTCGACCGTGCGGCCCGTCGTGTATTCCCCGGTGGACGAGTGGGCGAACTCTGCTACGAATGCTTCCGCGGGCAAAGCGAACCGTGCAAGGACTGCCCCTGGAACGCCGAGTCGAACGAGCACGCGACGCAAAGCGTCATCTACAGCGCGCGCACGGGAAGTTGGTACGAGATAACCTGCCTCGAGCTGGACTGGTTCAACGAAGGCCCCTGCGTGCTGTTCTCCGGCCATCCCGTCGACGAGCACAGCCGCAGCTTGTTCACGTCGTTGAGCGAGCCGTCATCTTACGATGAGCTGTTCGAACTCAACCTCACCGACGATGCATACAAGATTCTCTACCATGAGCCCGGAAAATTCACGACGCCTCCGCTCGAGGGACGCATCAGCGACATGTTCCCCGACGTGCGCGACCGCATGATCCACCCCGAAGACCGCGATCGCTTCCATGCGTTCTGGGATTTCGACACGTTGCTCGACCGCATCGAACAAGCAGGCGGCGCACTGCGCGGAGAGTTCCGCAAGCACCTCGAATCGGGGGCATGGAGCTGGACGTCGCTGACCGTGGCACCCGTCAAGCGCGGCGGAAGCGGCGAGCGCGTGGTCATGTGCTTCATCGCGGACATCGAAGAAGAGATGCAGCGACGCACGGATCAGGCAGAACGCTCGCAAATCCAGCTATTGCGCGAACGCGACCAGCTGACCGGCCTGTACAATGCGGCTACGTTTTACGACAAAGCCGAACACCTGGTAGCCGACATGCCCGACATCGCGTACGATGCAGCGTACATCGACATCGAGCACTTCAAAATATACAACGAGTGGCATGGGCGCGAAGCAGGCGACGCCATCTTGCGCGCCATCGCCTCACGTATCGGGGAGATCGCCCGTAAGCACGGCGGCATAGCCGGCTACCTGGGCGGCGACGATTTCACGCTGCTGCTGCCTCACGGCCTGATCGACGAAAAACGCGTGGAAAGCGAGCTGAAGAAGGAGCCGTTCGATTCCGAGGACACCATCGGGTTCCAGCCCGCTTTCGGAGTGTGCGCCATCGACAGCCCGGACGTGTCCGTAGTCACCGCCTGCGACCATGCGATGATCGCCATGAACTCCGTCAAAGGCGCCTACACCAAGCGCATCGCCTGGTACGAAGCCGAGATGACCGAGGAGATGGAGACCGAGGCGAAGATCCTGCTCGAGGTGAAGCGCGCGCTGACGAACCATGAGTTCGTGCTGCACTGGCAACCGCAATGCAACACGCGCACCGAGCGCATCGTGGGCCTCGAAGCCCTCGTGCGCTGGCAGCACCCTTCGCGCGGCATCGTCATGCCGGGCGCGTTCATCCCCGTGCTCGAGCGCAACAACTTCATCGCCAGCCTCGACCTGTACGTGTGGGAGGAAGCGTGCCGCCATATCCGTTCATGGATCGATCGCGGCGGTGTGCCCATTCCCGTATCGGTGAACATCTCCCGGGCCGACCTGTACGCCATCGACGTGGTCGAAGCGCTGGAAGGCCTGGTCTCAAGATACGACCTCGACCATCGCCTGCTAGAGCTCGAAATCACCGAAAGCGCGTACGCAGAAGACGAGAAAATGGCCGATGCGGTCGCCCGTCTCAAAGGACTCGGCTTCACCATCCTCATGGACGATTTCGGCAGCGGTTATTCCTCGCTCAACATGCTGAAGGACATCACGGTCGACATCTTGAAAATCGACATGGGCTTCCTCGCTCGACAGGATCAGTCTCAACGCAGCGAAAGCATCCTTGAGGCCATCGTGTCCATGGCTCGATTCATGGATCTGCGCATCATCGCCGAGGGCGCCGAGACGAAGGAGCAGGTGGACTTCCTGCAAGGCATAGGATGCGATTACGCGCAGGGCTACTACTTTTACCGTCCCATGTCTACCGAGGCGCTCGAGCAACTGCTGTCGCAGGACGGCATCGTGGACTACCGAGGCGTGTTGAACCCCAGCATGGAGCTCATCGACGTGAACGCGCTGCTGCACGACGACATGGTAAGCCGCGCTGCTGTAAACAACCTGATCGGCGGCTTAGCCGTGTACGCCGTGTACGCCGACCGTTTCGAGCTGCTGCAAGTGAACAACGAGTACTACCACGTCACCGGATGCAACTCGATCGATCTGCGCGAACGACAGAACCGGATCTCGCGCCAAGTGCACCCCGACGATCTGCCCCTCGTGCAAAGCATGTTCGCCGAAGCGTACGAGCGCCCCGTCACGGGAGCTGAAGCCACCTTTCGTCGGTACCGACTGAACGGCGAGATCATGTGGATGCGCATGCGCGCCTTCTTCCTGCGCCGCGAGCAAGACCGCACCATCTTCTTCGCCTCGCTGGCGGACGTGACCGAGCAGAAACAGCAGGAAGACGAGCTGCGCGAGTCGCAGGCGGTGCTCGAATTGGAAGACGAGGTCCTGCATCGCATCATTCAGCAATCGGATCTGAACGTGTGGGTGTACGACATCGCTTCCGACCGACTGTCGTTCCAGAACCTCTCGTCGAACGGCATCGCCTCCCTTTTGGCCGCCTCGGCGGACGAGGAGGACACCGCCAGCCTGGGCGACGACGTGAGCAATGTCCTGCGGAGGCTGTCGCGCGAAACGTTATGGGGCAGACCTGCCGCTCGCACGATCAAGGTATGGTCGAATACGGGAGAGCCGCTGACGCTGCATATAGAACGCGAGATCGTGCCAGACGCGAACGGCAAGCCCGCCCGCGTCATCGGCTACCTGGAAGATCCTTTGAACGATTCGCGGGCGAAACTGACGCGCTCGGACGACAACCGGCTGCTCGACATCCTCAAGGGCGCCGCGGTGGATCACTGGTATATCAACGTGAACACGAAGAGCTTCCTCAACTCGGCCGATCGCCGCGCATGGCGCTATTGGGCCGGAATCTCGCTGGACGACTGGTCGAGCAGCATGCTCGAAGACCGCCTTGGCAAATACACCGGCCCAAGCCAGGACGCAGAAGCCATCGAGAACTTCCTCGATTTCGACGACATGCTGCAGCGTTTCGCCGACGGAGAGCGCAACGACTCCCTCGAGTACCGACTCGGCGAAAACGACGATGAACGCTGGATGGAGCTGAGCTACCGCATGGTGCAGCTCGAGGAAGACGGCTACGTGTACGCCTATCTGTCGGTCACCGACATCGACGAACGCAAGCGCCGCGAGCTTGACCTGGAGAACAAGGCCGAGCACGACGCGCTGACCGGCTTGCTGAACCGCCAAAGCGCATCGATGCGCATGGCCAACGCCTTGGAGCGCACGCTGCAACGCGGTTACCGCGGCGCGTTCGCCATCATCGACCTCGACGACTTCAAGCAGGTGAACGACCGCTACGGCCACCTGTCGGGTGACACGGTGCTGGCCGACGTGGCGCAGCATTTGTGCGGTGCGTTCAGGAAGGGCGACCTTATCTGCCGCTGGGGCGGCGACGAGTTCGTCGTGTACTGCGAGGACATGGAGCGCGACGATATCGAGAGGCGCCTGGTCGAGCTGTCGGAAGGCCCTTGGAACGCGACGCTGCCCGACAACCGCGTGATCGAGCTGTCGGTGTCGACCGGCATCGCCATGGTGCCGCAGGACGGCATCGCGTTCAAGACGGTGTACGAGCGCGCCGATCGCGCGCTGTATCGAGCGAAATCGAAGGGCAAGGCGCACTTCTGCTTCTTCGAGGCGGACAAGGACTCCTAGGCTTATACGCCCAGACCCACCGTCATGTGCATCATGTAGAACGCGAACCGCATGACGAAGATGCCGGCCAGCACGAGCACGGCAGCTCCCGCCGCGCGCCCGACCGACAGCCGAACCCGTCGAGGCCACAATTCGACGGCGTCCAGGCCAATGCCCGCCATGCCAAGCACGCCGAACGCGCATACCATCAAACCATACGAGGGCACCAGTTCCGCCGCCGTAAGATACGAGTTCTCGATCGAGGCCAAATCCGCACCCTGCACGCCGAACGTCACCACGTTCACGGCCAACGCCGCAGCGGCCACCATCGTCAGCACGCGTCCCATACGGCCTTCAACCGGCTCGTAACCCGCGGCGCGCAGCCCCGCGATGGCGAGTATGGGGCCGCCCACCAGCGCGTTCAGCATCAAATTGAGCGGCACGTACACCGTGTGCCACGACACTATGGTGTCGGCGGCATAGGCGCAGCCCACCGCAGCCACGAACACCGCGCCCGCCAGCATGGCCAGAACGAGCCACGCTCGCTGTAACTGCGGTTTGGGATGCTCGACGAAGTTGTACAGCCAATACAATCCGGCCAGCGCCAGAAACACCACCGCACAGAACACCTCGGTGGACAAGGGGCTGCGTCCCACCCCAAGGAACACGTACAGCGCGTTAGCGGGGTTGCCCAGGTGGGTGGCCGAGGCGACGAGACCCACCATGGCAACCACGAGGGGCAACCCCAAGAACACGTTGAGCCGCTGACGCAGGGCAACGGACGCGCCGCGCCCCAGCACGGGAAGCCCCATGCAGATGAACGCAACCACGCCCGACGGTGCCAACGTCGTGAACAGCACGAGCGTAATCTCGCCGAGCGCGGTATCGAATCCTGAAATCATGCAGGCTATCCTAGCGGTAGAACCTCGGGTAGACGACGTCCAGGCCCAACTTGGCCTGAATGCCTTCGAGCGAAGCCTTCGTGAGACGCGCGAGACCTTCATAGAAGGGCTGGCCGGCCGCCTCGATCAGCTGGTCGAGGAAGTGCGACGACCAGGTGAGCAGATGCAGCCGCAGAAACTCGCCTAGATCCTGCGGCTGGTTGCGCGCGATCCAGGCCATGAGCACCAGCATGAGGCCCATATGATCCTCGGGCGTCTTGTCGTCCGTCTGACGCGCGATGCCGTGAGAGCGCATCCACGCGCGCAGCTCCAACGTGGTCGCACCGAACACGACGCATTCGCGATCCGTGTACACCGAGCCCCAAGGCGGCGCGGGCTTCGGCGCGGGACCGATGAACAGGCGGCGGTATTCCCACACCAGGCCGTCGGCGTCGATGCCTTCCGCCAACCCCGAGCGCATGAGATCGAGGTCGCACCGCGCCTCGGCTTCGTCGACGAACGGCCACTCCACGGCGGCCTGCGCAACGTCGATCGCGGCCATGGCCGCGAAGGCCGGGCCGGCATCGCCCTTCACCGGGTCTTGCAGGTAGAACGGCCCCAGCGTCTCGCCGACGAACGCGATGGCCTCGCGCACATCCTCGGACAGCGGCACGGTTGCTTCTTCGCTCATTCCATGATCTCCTTATCGGTTGCCCGAAATCCAACTTCCAACAGGTTCGCCACGACGCCGTCCTTCGATTCCGCAGGACGGGCATCGGCGGACGGTTTGACGAACAGGTTCGGCACGGTCGCCTCGGGCCGGGGAAACGGCGCGATGGCCGCGCGCTCGCCGAGCTTCTCCATATCGCCGACCGGCCCGAAGTCCAGCGCGCGAGCCGGGCAGGCCTCGACGCACACCGGCTTCTCGCCCGCGGCCACGCGTTCGATACAGCCGTCGCACTTCACCGAGTGCCCCTTTACGCGATCGACGCGCGGAGCGCTATACGGGCACGACAGATGACAGTATCCGCAGCCGATGCAGTGCCGGTCGTTGACGCTGACCAGCCCGGTCTGCTCGTCTTTGTGCATGGCCTCGGTGGGACACACGCGCACGCACACCGGATCGTCGCAATGGTTGCACGCCACCGACACGTTGTACGAGAAGCAGGTGGAGCCGAAGGTGCCGTCGCCGTTGCGAACCGTATCGCCTCCCGTGTATTCGAACACGCGGCGGTAGGCGGTGCCGACGTCGAGGTCGTAGGCGTCTTTGCAGGCGAACATGCACGTTTTGCACCCTGAGCAACGCGTTCCATCGAAGAAAAAAGCCTGCTGGGACATGTGGCGACCTCCTCTCGTCAACACGGAACCGCAAGCGCTCCCCCTATCCCAAAAAGCGGGGTACGCTGTATTTTAGCGTACCCCGCCAAGACGTGCGCCTCGCGCCGCAGATTGCCACGAGCCCCTCACGGAGGGAAGAGGGGCCGTGGCGTCGTACGCGAACAGTCCTGCTACGCGACCTCGAGCGGGTTGGCGATTTCCGCCGCGCCCACCGGCTGAGCGTCCGCGGATGCCTTGATAAAGATGTTCGGGGTGGTTTCGGACGGGTCGGGAAGCGGAGCGATGTTGCCGCGCTCGCCCATCTTCGCCATCTCCTCGGCATCGCCGAAGTCCAGCGCACGAGCCGGGCAGGCCTCGACGCACACCGGCTTCTCGCCCGCGGCCACGCGCTCGGCGCACCCGTTGCAGCGAACCGCCTTCTTCTTCTCCTCGTCCACCTTCGGCGCGTTGTACGGGCACACGATGGCGCACGTTCCGCAGCCGATGCACTTCTCCTCGTCGATGGACATGAGGCCCGTGTCGGCGTCCTTGATGATGGCGCTCTGCGGGCACTTCTCGAAGCAAACCGGAGAATCGCAGTGGTTGCACGACATGGACAGCGGATAGCTGACGCAGGTGGTGCTGAAGGCGCCGTCGGCATCCTTCACGGTGTCGCCGATGGTCACCTCGTACACATGGCGAAACGAGATGCCCAGATCGATGTTCTTGTAGTCCTTGCACGCCATCTGGCAGGTCTTGCACCCCGTGCAGCGCGTGCCGTCAAAGTAGAATGCCTGTTGAGACATGATATATCACCCTTTCTGCGGCTCGTCGCCCTACGCCTTGGTCACCTGGCAGATGTTGCTGTGCTGGGGGTTGCCCTTAGCCAACGGAGACGGACGATGCGTCGTCAGCGTGTTGATGCAGCCGCCCTTGTCAACGCGATCGCCGTACATGTCGGCGTCGTGCCATGCGCCCTGCGAGATGCACACCGTGCCGGGAACCACGCGCGGCGTGACTTTCGCCAGGATCTCGATTTCGCCGAACGCGTTCTTCACGCGGATCTTGTCGCCCTGCTTGATGCTGCGCTCTTTAGCGTCGGCGGGGTTGATCCACGCCTCCTGCGGGTTCACTTCCTTGAGCAGCTCGATGCCGCCCCACGAGGAGTGCGTGCGACCGCGATAGTGGAAGCCGCTGCAGCGCAGGGGGAACTCGTCGGTGGGCACGTCAGTCTCGGTGAAACCGTGCGTGTACACCGGGATGGGCGAGATGAGGTCCTCCTCGCCAAGCTCCCAGGTGGAAGCGATGCCGGCCAGCGTCTCGGAGTAGATCTCGATCTTGCCGGTGGGAGTGTCCAGCGGGTTGGCCGCCGGGTCGTTGCGGAAGGCCTCGAACGCGATGGTCGCACCCTTCGGATTCTTGCGCGTGTAGACGCCCATTTCCATGGCCTCGTCGTACGTCGGCAGCTCGGTGTCCTTCTCGCGCGTCTTCTCGTAGAGCTCCTTGATCCACTCTTCCTGGGTCTTGCCCTCGGTGAACTGCTCCTTCACGCCCATCTTGTCGGCGATGAGGGTCAGGGCGTCGTAGAGGGTCTTGCGCTCGAACTTCGGCGTGGTGCACGGCTGGCCGCTGATCATGTATGCGTTGTCGCCGCCGGTGCCGATCTGCGACACCTGCTCGAAGCGGAACAGGTCGGGCAGCAGGATGTCGGCGTACTTGGCGGAGTCCGTCATGGCCGTCTCCCACACAACGATGAACTCGCACTTGCTCTCGTCGGCCAGGATGTCGTGCGCGTAGTTGATGTCGCCATGCTGGTTCGTCAGGCAGTTGCCGGCATAGTTCAGCATGCACTTGATGTTCTGGTTGAGCTTGTCCGCGCCCATCACAGCGGAGTTGAGCGCCGTCATCTCGGTACCGTGGTCAATAGCCTCGGTGAACAGGAAAACGGGGATCTTCGCCTTGATGGGGTTGTCGCCGGCCGGCAGGGACGTCAAGCTGATGGAGAACGAGCCCTCGCGGCAGCCGTTGCTCGTGCCCGGCAGGCCAACCTGGCCGGTCAGCAGCGGCAGCATCATGATGGACCAGCAGTTCAGCTCGCCGTTGCTGCGGCGCTGCGGGCCCCAGCCCTGAACGACGTACAGCGGCTTGGCCTCGCCGATCTCGGAAGCCAGCTCCCTGATGCGATCGGCGGAGATGCCGCAGATGGGGGCTGCCCACTCGGGGGTCTTCTCCACCATGTCGTAGCCGGTGCCCATGATGTAGTCCTTGTAGGACTTGTTCTGGCCCTTGGCGCTCTCGGGCATGGTGTCCTCGTCGAAACCGACGCAGTACGCGTCCAGGAACTCCTTGTCCACCTGGTCGTTCGCGATCAGCTCATGCGCGATGGCGGAACAGAGCGCGGCGTCGGTGCCGGGGTTGATGGGCTGCCACTCGGCGGAACGGCCCATGACGGAATCGTTCATGCGGGGGTCGATGTAGATCATCTTGCCCTTCGTGGTCTCGCGCAGATGCACCCAGTCGTAGTGCGACACGGCGCCGCCCTGGCGCGTCTCGGTCGGGCTCGTGCCGAACGCGAGGATGAGCGCGGCGTCCTCGGCGGCGTTGAGCGTGCTGCCGCTGAAGCCGGATGCGCCGTAGGTGTGGGGCACGATCATTTCCATCTGCATGGCGCTGTAGTCGCCGTACGACCCCAGGAAACCGCCGAGGCAGTTCATGAAACGCGGCAGCGAGCGCGCCGTCGTGGAGCTCACGCCCGTCGCATAGGGAATGTACACGGACTCGTTGCCGTACTCGTCGATGATGCGCTTGAGTTCGCTGGCGATCGTGTCGACGGCTTCGTCCCACGAGATCTGCTCGAACTTGCCCTCGCCGCGCTTGCCGACGCGTTTCATGGGGTAGTTGATGCGATCGGGGTTGGCGAGCCAGCGGCGATACGTGCGACCGCGCAGGCAGGCGCGCGGCTGAACCTCGTCGAAGCCGGCGTCCTTGCTGGTGTAGGTTTCCACCCAGGCGACCTCGTCGTCCTGCACGTGGAACTTCAGGCTGCAACGGCCGGGGCAGTTGATGGCGCAGTGACCCCACGTCGTGGTCTCCTCGACGGCCTGCGTCGCAGCGTCATTGCCCTTCGCGCCGTCGGCGCTCGGCGAGCAGCCGAACAGCGACACGGCACCCGTGCCCATCGCGGCCGCACCCAGGCCGGCCAGCGCCGAGCCCTTCATGAACGTGCGGCGAGACACCTGAGCGTTCTCCAACATGTTCGTCATGGTCCCTCCCTCTTTCCTCTCTCGTCTGGCGCTCCGCTTCCCGGGCGGAACGCCTCGCATTGTGGCACTCCCCCGCGACCGCCGTGTCACATAAAATATGCGAACTTATCGTTTCCCCAGGTCACAAGACAGCACTTTGGGTAATGCGTCGCACGATACTTCTGACAATACCGTTATACTGATGCAACGGGAACAGTGTGCGGGAACGGAAAAACCGCATATGCGCGCGGTCTCGGGGGAGGATCTTTGAACGCAGCCACCATCGTCAGCATCATGAAGCCGAACATCACCTCGCTCGGCTACGGCTTGTTCTTGGCCATCAACGCCGCGGGCGTATGGGGCGGCGTGTTCCCGTTTCTTCCGATGGAGTTCCAAACCACCGAGATCGTGTTCTGGTTCTTCCTCGCGCAATCGCTCGTGTTCTCGTTCAGCTACTTCGCCAGCGCCCTGGGATCGTACTTCTTCCCCGGCCCCACGCGCACATTCATCGTGCGGCTGGCCACCATGCCCTACCTTCTGGGATGGTGCTGCCTCATCGCGGCCATCTATCTGGACGCATGGGCGCTGCCGCTCGTCGTCGGCGGCGGCGCGCTCCTGGGCCTGGGGTCGGCCGGTTTCTACATGCTGTGGCAACGCCTGTTCGCCAGCCAGGATTCCGACACCGGCAACCGCGACCTCATCAAGGGTACCCTATACGCGGCGGTGCTGTACTTCTCGCTGTACCTTATTCCGCAAGCGGTGACGGCGTTTCTCATCCCGCTCGTGTTCCTGCCGCTATTCGGGTTGACCATCGTGCTGAAAAGCCGCGAGATCGACCTCGATCAAGCCATGTTCCAGGACGTGCCGCGCGACCATCCGCTCGTGTACCAGCGCCTGGTGAACGACTACTGGCGAAGCGCGCTATGCGTGGGCGCGCTGGGGTTCTGCACGGGCATCATGCGCTCCCTGGCCATCGGCGAGCCGGCGGTGGGATCGCTCGTGAACGTGCTGTCGATGGGCGGATCGTTGACCGCGGCTATATCGCTGCTGGTGTTGTGGCAGTTCAAGAACCTCAGCGTGAACGTGGTGGGCGCCTACCGCGTCTTCTTCCCGTTCGTCATCACCTCGTTTCTGCTGCTGCCGTTTCTGCCCGAGGAGTACGCGCGCTGGCTGGCCGGCGGCCTGTACGCCGTGTACAGCGTGGCTATCATGCTCATGATGATTCAATGCGCGCAAGCTTCGCGCGACCGCGGCATCAACCCCGTGTTCATCTACGGGTTCTTCGGCGGCATCGTGTACGCGCTGCACGACGTGGGCTTCATCGGCGGCACGTTCGCCGAGCAGACCATGATCATCGGCATCGCGCCGCTCGCCGTGGTGGCGCTCGTGGCCGTGTACCTGCTGGGGCTCATGTACTTCATCGGACAGGGCGGGTTCCGCCGCATCTTCAAACACGACAGCGATGCCGCGGCCAGCATCGAGCTGGTCGCCCTACGCGCGCATGCGCCCGAGAAGAAGCCTGCAGGGGCGAACGCGGAGGGCGAAAAGCCCGACGACGCGGTGCCGAAGAAGGCGGGCAAGCGCGGCGATCGGCCGCCTCGCGCGAGCCGCAAGCCGCAGCGCGAACGCAAGCGCGAGGAGCGCGTGTACCTCGACCGCATCTCGAAGCAGGCGGCGCTGTTGCAGCAGCATTACCGTCTGAGCGAGCGCGAGACGGAGGTCATGGAGCTCATCGCGCGCGGCAACACCGTGGCGCGCATCGCCGAGGATCTCGTGGTCACCGAGAACACCATCCGCACGCACTCGAAGCGCATCTACGCGAAGCTGGACATCCACAAGAAGCAGGAGCTGCTCGACCTCATCGAGTCCTTCGACCCCAACGACTTGCAGGAATAGAAACGCTGCAGTGCGCGGAAGCCCGCTTCGAGACCCTTTGCCTAAGGTCGCGCGCGACCCCGATTGTTGTACATCGATTCTCCTTGCGGAGCACGGCCGTTTTTGTATAATAAGGGCGAGCCGCAGGGAGCGCTAACTCCCCACGGCTCTAGAACTCGCTTCGGCGGTTTGGGTTTACTGTGAGCGCTCCTTTCCCTTGCGGGTTTGGAGCGCGTCTCTTATCATCAGGAAGATCTCGATGATTCGGGACATCAGCCTCATAAGCACTTCAGCCAACACCAGCAAATCCAAAACGGTCATGGTCATCACCTCCGTTCATCTAGAATATGAGAGGGAGAGGCACCAAGCCGCCGGATCGAATCCGTACCTATAAGTATAGCGACGCCGTCTCACGTTTCCATGGCACGCATCACCGTGGAAAACCTTCCCGACCTTGCCCGTTTCCAACGCCGCTCCCACGCGAATTCCATGCGCCTTGCCATCGTTTCCAACGCGGATTCCACACGCCTTGCACGCGGTTCCAACGCCGTTTCCACGCAGCGGGACGAACGCGCGAAAACGCACCGGGCGAGCTCTCGCGACGTAATCAAGACCGTCCCTCAGCAAAGTCTCACCTGATCGCATGCTATACTTCTTGCCATCTTGGTTCGCCGCACGTTTCCCTGATCGGAGCTGCCATGAACGCTGCATCGCATGTCGAATCGCCAATATCCGGACGGAAGCTGTGCGCATTCGCACTCGCCGCGGCGCTTGCGCTCATGGCGGGAGCACAGTTCGTTCCCGCGCATTACGCCTGGGCTGAAGACGAGCCGGCGGCAACGGCTCAGGCGGATGCGACCCTCCCTGACGCGGCCCCACTCGAGGAAGCCCCGCCCGAGGTGGCAGCCTTGGCGCCCATAGAGAATGCGCCGCACCTCGACCTGAAGGACGGTTCCATCCTCTTGAAGGACTCCGGCTCGAACCTCCAATACAGCCAGGACAACGAGGCAACGTGGACGTCCTATTCCGGCAACGTGACGATCGGTGGAACGGCAGGCAGCGGCACGAACGTGCAAGTGCTCAACGGAACCCATGCGATACTTCTCAACGGCGTTACCATCAACGAGCCGCGCGCCAATCACGCGGCGATTGAAATCGGCAGCGACACGCAGGCTGCGCAGCTTACGCTCTGGCTGTATGGCTCGAACAAGCTTTCCGGTTCGAGCGGGTATCCCGCAATTTTCGCACCTGGTAAGGCTCATCTGATTTTCAAAGGCGATCTCTACGGCAGTCTGGAAGCGCAGGGAGGATACGAGGCTCCCGCCATCGGTGCGGACAGCGCGGTTTCAAGTTGCGGCACCATCGAGTTTTGGCAACCCGGCAACGTAACCGCGCGAAGCGGCAACGGCGCCCCTGCCCTCGGCGACCCGACCTCGAGCGCTGTGGATGCAACGGGGTCGGTGTCCTTCTTTTCGGGAACGGTGACCTTGCAGTCCTCAGGCACTTGCGACATTACCGCGAAAAGCATCGTCACCGGCGGCGGCAACATTCACCTCTCGCAGCGCCCGCCCGCCAACACGACGCTCGCCGTCGATCAGGGCGGCTCCTTCCCCAGTTCCGCGTATGTTCTGGTGTCGGGCTTGGCGGCAGGTGAGAATCTGCTCGGAGCCAGTTTTGGTGAGAAAGGCCCTGTCTTTGTCAGAGGCGATCGGTGGGTGGATGCCAAGCATTACATCGTAGACGGCTTCGCCACTTGGATGGACGACGGCGATCTGGGACTTTTTCTCGACAGAAACCTGCTTAAGGACGGCAGCTCCGTCAAGATGAGCTTTAGCGAATCCGGCAACGTGTACGAAGGCACGATCAAGGGTTCTGCCGAAGCCGGATACACGCTTCATCTGGCCATTCCCGACCCGCCTGTTGAAAACCCCGTCGTCAGCATGCACGAAAAAAAGGGCTGCAAGCTCATCGTCGATGTGAGTTCGGAGGGCATTCCGCAGTACACCCTCGACGGGGGAGTGAGTTGGACGCGCTACAGCGGGTACCTGGCTGTCACGGGAGCCGCAGATTTTACCTCCTTCCCCGTAAGCAATCAGGTGATCGTAAGGAAAGGCACTCACGCACTGCGCTTTCAGGATCTGAGCGGCGTTGCGGTTTCAATCGAGGGATCCTCGAACGCGACGCTCACGCTGGTGGGAAGTAATTACATATGCGGCCACAGACTGGAGGCGTCGCCGGGGGTGGCGGTTCGAGGCACCTCGTCTCTTACCATCAACGGCAAGGGAACCTTGAATACCGTGGGAGCAGGCACAGGTCGTCAGCCTTGCATCCTGGGAGAGCCGAACACGACCATCTCGATAGCGGGCGGCACGGTTCTCGCTCATTCGGGAGTAACGGGCGGTAATGGCATTACTGCAGGCAAGCTCGTTGTTTCCGGAGGCACTGTCGAAGCGCTCAGTCAGTCGAGTGGAAGCGCAGCGATCACGGCGAGCAAGTCCATCGCCGTCAGCCAGTTCACTAAATCTTTTGATTTAAAAATAGGGAACAACGGCGACCATTCATTA
>OGYA01001686.1_pt1 | contig 14116 bp, 5 predicted proteins | sample 1576401 | NCBI WGS metagenome assembly OGYA01 (sample SAMEA3541485, study PRJEB24748) | human gut metagenome | biome: human gut; feature: human-associated habitat; material: faeces | place: China | collected 2012 | reverse complement strand
CACTGGTCTTGGCGCGCTCCTCGCTGGCGGCGGACTTGGTCTCGCTGCTCTTGGCGGCGGTTTCACTGCTCTTGGCGTTGTCCTCACTCGTCTTTGCTGCATTCTCACTGGCCTTGGCATTGGTCTCCGACGTTTTTGCGTTGGTCTCGCTGGTCTTGGCTCTTACCGCACTCGCTTCGGCCTCCTTGGCCTTTGTGGTGCAGGTGGCCACACTTGTATCCATGCTGTCGGCACTGGCCTTCGCCTTATCCGCGCTGGCTTTCGCGTTGGTTTCGGATGTTTTTGCGTTGGTCTCGCTGGTCTTAGCCGCGTTCATGCTCTCCAGCGCCTGCTTGGCGTACTTTGTCACCTCGGCCACGAACTGCTCATAGATGCTCGGCGTTATGTTCTCGGTGGTCGTGTCGGTGTCGATGGTGTCATAGCAGGTGTACTTGCCGGGCTTGGTCATGGCAATGTAGCCGCTGTCGTTGATGGCCAGCAGCATCCAGGTGCCTTCTTTTTCCAGTGTCCACCGCCGGTCTACCAGTGCGCTGTTCTGTTCGTCCAGCAGCTGGGGGTCCGGCTTTGTGCCGCTCAGGCGCTGCACATGCAGGGTCACGGTGCAGTTCTTCCACTCTTCCGGCAGCTCAAAGCGGAGCTCGTCCACCTTGGCGCTCCGCACACCGCCCAGATACAGCGTCTCAATGTTTGCCCGAAACGTCGAACCGTTGTCCTGCAGCTTTCTGATTTTGATATCCAGTTGGCTCACAGTTTCACTCCCTTCACCAATCGGGCGCACTCCTCGGTTTCGCCAGAGGTCTCATTTCAGATTTGTGCGCCCTTCCTGACCCTATCCTATCACGCCCCGCCGGGTGCAACTACCCCGGACATACAAAAGGGAGGCCGTTCACCCCGAACGGTCTCCCTTTCTTCTAAGCAGGGCTCCCCCCTCGGGGGAGCTGTAAGCAACTCCGCCTTTGGCGGATTGCGCACTGAGAGGTTCACCTCACCCCTGCCCACTCATCCTTGCTGTTTTTTGCCTGTTCCTCCTTTTTTGCCGCGTCCTTCACCCACTGGGCAAAGTTCTTGTTCTCATACATCGGGGTTCCGTCCGCTTTGGTCAGCTTCAGCAGCATCGTTTCCAGGCGCTTGCGGTCGCTGCTGCTGCCCGCCAGATACTCCTCTTTCACCGCGTCGGTGATCTTCGTCTTGATGCTGTCATCGTCCTTGCCCGCCGTCCGCAGCCGCCGGATCTCGTCCTGCACGTCGTCGGCCCGGCCGGTGTCCACGGCCTCGGTCAAAGCATCGTAGACGCTGCCGCCGGTGCCGCCTCTGTACAGCTCCTCGGCCTTGCTTTTAATGGCTTCGGTCACAAGGTCGATCACCCATGTCCGCTTTTCCGCGTCAGCTTTCACACCCTCCCGGATGCCCAGGGTCTCGTACATTTCCCGCACAAGCTGCTTTGTCAGCTCCTGGCGCTGGCTGTCTTTGCCCTCGTTCCGGGCCCTGGCCGCCTGCTCTACTTCCGGGCTGTATTTCTTCAGCCGGTTCTTCAGCTGGCTGGCAATGGTCTTTTCGTCCTTGCCCATGGCTTCCAGCTTCGCCATAGCACTGCTGGCGTTGTCCGTGTCCCCCTCGGCAATGGCGTTGTACAGCCGGTCATACTGCCCTGTGGCGCTCGTCGGGGTCGAGCTGAACGAAAAGCCGCTTCCGCTTGCAATGTCTCGTGCATCTTCCACATAGGCATCAAAGGCATCCAGCATTTTCCGGGCGTTCCCCATAGGCACACCCGCAATTTCAAACCCGTACTGCATCAGGTTCACGCCTGCCTTTCTCAGTTTCTGGTGATACGCTTCCAGCTGTTCCTCCGTCATGTCACCGGTGTCCTGCCGGACAAGGCTGGAAAACTTCGTTACTGCTGCAAAAAGATCATTCACAGCGCTGATGTTGGTTGCACTCACCACATCGTAATCCGTACCGTTCACTGCATTTCCCACAGCGCTGTACAGCTCGCTGCCATACAGGAAGTTGCCCGCAAAGCTTTCCGTGTACAGATTCAGGAATCGCTTGCTCACGCTGGCCGCGGTCACATCTCCGTTCTCGTCCTGCTCTCTGTCCCACCGGTGCAGCAGGAAGTCCGCACCGATCTTCATCAGTGCAAACACAGCAGTCTGGGTGATCTGGCTCACAATGGCCCGGTTCAGGTTCTTTCCAGCCCGCTTCACTTCTTCTGCTGTCTCGCTGCTGTGTGCAGCCTTGTCCCGTGCTTTTTGGGCGTTGTAGTCCATCACCGCATCGGCCAGGATGCCGTAGTTCTGGAAACGCTGGGTCGTGAACATGGTCAGGGTCTTGGTCATTTGATCCGGGTTGCGCTGGATCCCCGCACGCTGCATGGTGGTGTAGTTGGGCTGGGTCTCCTCGATCACCCGCTGATATGTCTTGTTCACCGCTTCCCAGTAGGCTTCGCTGCCTTTCGTGGCTGCCCCCTCTGCAAACTCATTGACGTGGTGCTCCACATACCGCTTGGAACCCTCCCACAGGGCCGCTACCGTGATCTCGTCCATGCTGTTGATCCAGCCGGTCACCCACTTAGGCAGCTTGTCCATGGCCTTTTCTGCCGCGCCCTGGCTCACGCCAATGCTGGCAAGTTCACCCCGCTGGCTTCCCCGCAGTCGGTATTGCAGCAGCACATCCCCATGCTGGGCAATTTCCTGTTCCAGCGCTGCTCGCTGCTTGCCGGAGAGGTTCTTCACAAACGGCACCACCGCCGCCATGGTATCCGCACCCAGTACCGCGCCCGCCGTGGGCAGAGATGCCGCCTGCGCAATGGCCACACCAGGGTTCAGCGTCAGGATCGCGCCCGCATAGTTGCCGCGCAACCTGTCCAGCACTTTGGTCATTGTGGTCGAGCGCTTTCTTTGCGTGGTCTGCAGGTCGGTCAGCAGGTCATCGATGTAGTTCGTCGCGCTCTGGCCCCACTGCTCTTTCAGGATACCATTTTTCAGCATCTTGATGCCGTCCTCGGTCTCAATGCCACTATTCAGCACCTTCTGCACATCCCGGATGGGTGCCGCCAGTCCGGCGTAGGCTGCCGTGTCCCGCAAACTCCGCTGCACCACGCTGCTGCACTCCTCCAGCAGGATGGGCATCTGGCTCTTGACACGGTTCTTCAGGAAGCCCCGGCCCTCAATGGTGGCATCCAGTTTCACGCCCTCGATCTGGGTCGCCAGCGCCGTCTTGTCCACCGCAATGGGGTAATAGTTTTTCACGGTGGCCCGCTGGTAACCCAGCAGCTTCATGCTTGTCTCGTTGATCAGATTCGTGGTGTAGCTGCCGAAGAAATTCTTCATGTCCTCGCACCAGGCCCGGTCGTAGTCGGTCATGGCCTTCTCTACGGCCTGGATCACGGTGTCGGCCATGGGGTTTCCCGTTCTGTCCGTCAGCATCCCGATCTTCACGGTCTGGCCCTTCTGGTAAGCCTTCTCAATGTCGCCCCTGTTGTACTCCTCCGCATCCGGGATCGTCAGGCCACCGTTCAGCAGGTGCTCCCGGCTGTCGGCGTTCTGCAGGTGCATGTACAGGCTGCACAGCTGGGCGTGGGTCAACGGTGCAGCCCGACCCTTGCTGTCCTTCAGGCCAATGTCCACCAGCTCCGCGCCCGGACCGGCGAATTTTTCCATCTGTCTCAGGTTCGCCTTGCCCGTCACATTGTCAAAGAGCTTCGTTCCCTCCACAGTGATCCGGGTCTGTTCCCGCTGGCCGTCATTCAGCATGGTGCCCAGCTTCTCCATCTGGCTGTTCTTTGCGTAGCCGCCCAGCATCCGGAACACACGGCCAGCCCCCAGCATGTCCAGGTTGTACCTGGTCAGGGCGCTCCGCAGCTTTCCATCGTTGCCCTTGCTCTGGCGCACCTCTGCAGCCGCCTCGTTGGCGATCTTGTCCACCGCTTCGGCTTTCTGCAAGCTCAGGGTCTTGTTTGCCGTCCGGATCACATGCAGCGTGCTGGCCGTAATGGCTTTCAGCATCCGCATCTGGTCCACCGTCATGGGCAGATAGGTGCGGTTCTCGGTCTCCCGGATCCGCTTTCTCAGCCGGTCACGCAGCATCTCGGCCTTTTCGCTGTCCGGCAGTGCCTCGGCCTCTGTCAGCTGCTGGTTCAGCCGGTCAAGCTGGGCCTGCCTGCTGGCATTCAGGTCAGTCTGTAGCGCGTCGATGAGCTCCGGCACCTTGCTCAGCTTCCAGTCCTCGCTGATGCCGTTGGAGCTGTTCTCGGCTCCCATCGACTGCATGATGCTGGTGCGCAGGGCCGTCAGCCGGGCCACGGCGTGGTCGTTCAGCATGGTCATATCCGCCAGCTTTGCCACCTCTGCCGCCTGCTGGATCAGGTGGGGCTGCACATACCGGTCCTTGCTGGGCCGCAGGATCATCTGGTTCAGCTGGGCAGCATTGGCCCGGATGCCCCGCCGCAGCTCGTCCTTCTGCCGACCGTCCCGGGCTTTCTGTACCCGCTTCTCAGCCAGCTTCTTGGCAATGGCAATGTCCTCGTCCCGCTGCTGCCGGGCCACTTCAATTGCAATCGCATTCCGCTGGGCCTGCTTTTCCTGCCACTCCTGAGCTTTGCGCTGGTTTTCCTGCTCCCATTCTAGCAGTTCGTTTTCCTGATGGATCAGCTGCCACTCAGCCCGATCAGCCCGGCGCTGTTCTCCTGCCACCTGGTGCGAAAGGTTCCAGTTCTCCCGCTTCAACTGTTTGTTTTCCAGCCGGATCTCGTCCAGCATCTGCTGGCGTTCTTCCTTCAGCCGCTTCTTTTCGGCCTTCCACTCCCGTTCGTAGGCTTCCTTCAGCACGTCCAGCTTTTCGGCCATGTCGCCGTAGTTGGTGATGTCCAGCCCCAGCGTATCCAGATTCTGATCCAGCAGCTTTTCTGCTTTTTCATTCCGCTTCTGCTGTTCTGTCCACTGCCGCAGTGCTTCATCTCGGCTTCCGTTCCGGCTGTTCTCATACATCCTCCGGTTGAACTCCCGGTTCTGCTCCTTCTGCACCTTCCGCAGGTCCTTCAGCACCTGCTCCGCGTTCTCCTCGCCCACGGCAGCAGCCACAGCCTGGCGCTGCCAGCGCTGGAACCCATCAAAGATGGCCTGTGCATCGGTCATCTCCGGCACGTTCAGGATATCACCCAGCATCCGGTCGGCCAGCTCCACTTTGGCATCCTCGTACTCGGCAGCATCCGCAAAGCGGCTCATCATCCTGGGCTTGATGGCATCGTGCACGTTCATCAGCACATCCAGCCACTCGGTGCTCTCCATGCTGGCCGCGCCGTCCACACCTGCCGCCTGGGCCGCGCCCCGGAACAAGGCCGCTGCCCCTTCCTTGGTGCCGCCCATGGCCCGGGTGTCGTTCACGATGGATTCATACACTTCCGCCGGGTTGCCGTCCCGCACACCCTCTGCCTGCCGCAGCTTCACACCGTGCCGCCGGGCCTCCGCCACCGCTTCGCTCCACGTCCCGTACCGCTTCACCAGCTCCGCCTTGGCCGGGCCGTCCTTGTTCACCGTGTAGCTCAGGTCGTGGTATTCCGGGTACTCGTCCCACAGCTCGGTATTCCGGTAGGTCGCCCCGCTCAGAATCTCATCCGCAATGGTCTCAGACAGCGCGCTGGCCTTGCTCATGCTGGCCCCGTCCGCCGTCATGTACTCCACCAGCGCCCGGGTCTCTCCGGCAATCTTCGTCCGGTCGGCCCTGCTGCCGTTGGCCTTTGTCCACCGCACCGCCAGCCCGTCAATGGAATCCTGGCTGATCCTCACACCGTGGGTCACACCCATCATCTGGGCCAACGTTTCCATCGCCGCGCTGTTGTCCGCAATGGCCCGGCTTGCCTGCCGCTGGGTGTTCTTCCGCGCGTCCCGTTCCGCCTGTTCAGCTTTGGCCGCCAGCTGGTACCGGAATCGTGCCAGGCTGCTCTCTGCGGGCAGCTCACCGGTCTTGTAATAGTCCCTGATCTCCCGCACAACACGGTCAGCATCAATGCGGCCGCTGTACTCCTTGCTGGCTGCAACCCTGCCGTCGGTGGTGGAAATATCCAGCGTGAACTTTCTCTGTTCACTGCCCAGGCTTCCCGCCATCTCACGGATCTGTTCCAGCTGTGCAGCGGTCGGGGCTTTGTCTGCGGCCAGGTCAACACCCGGAGCTTCCGCCATCACCCGCACATTACCGTCTGCCAGGAACTTGTTCAGTGCGTCCGTCCCTTCCGATACTTCCGCCGGGCCGAACACACTCATAATTTCCCGGTGGTCGGTGTCACGGGTCTTATCATTCCGGGCAAAATCCAGCATCTGCCCATCCGGCAGGATGTATCCGGCCCGTTCAAATTCACTCGTCGTGCCAAACTGCTCCACGGCCAGCTGACGGCGATACTTCGCCGCACCGCCTGCTTCCTTTGCTTTGGCATCATAGACAGCCTGCTGTTTCTGCTTCTGTTCATTTCTCTGGGTTTCCAGCTTGGCATGGGCTTCCCGCAGTGCATTATTCACTTCACCGATTCGGTTTTCAAGCTCTGCACCACGCTGGTTAAAGTCCTTCCGCTTTGCAAGGTACGCCTGGTATTCTTCACTGGCCTTAAACTCCTTTGCCTCGGCAGAGAACAAACCCAGAGATTTTCTCTTCCCTTCAATCTCCTTTACCTCGGCGCTGTTCAGCCAGTTTGTTCGCTCTGTTTTCAGGGCGTTTTGCTGGTGTTCCAGTTCCCGACTTTCTTTTTGAAGTGCCGCCAATTCATCCACGTTTCCAGCAGAGCCGTCACTCAGCTGGAACCGCACCGATTTCTTCACAGGTTCGCTGTTTCCCTTGCTTTCGGCATTTTCTTGTGCTATACTGTTTTTAGCAGGAAAGCTCGGGCGTTCACCGCCCTCCTCGGTTTTGAGTACCGTGTCAGCGCTTTCCTGATAAATAGAACCCTCCGACCCTCTGCTCCCCGAATCTTCGGATTCCATGTGGGCTTTGCCGGAGGGTTCCGTAAAACCTCCTTGCAGACTACTCCTTGAATCTTTGGATTCTACGTGGGTACGCATGGAGGTTTTATTATTTGTAGATTTTATATCTACAATATCATAGAAAATCTCCCGGTCATTTGCTTTGAAGGCAGTCAGAACATCAGCTTCATAGGCATTCTGCCCAACCACAATTTTGATTTTTCCACGGTTGAATGCTTCCGCATTCTTGTGGTTTGCAGGTTCTCTGTAGACTTCATCTGCGGTTTTAATAATTTCATCCAGATTTGCAGCCATCCGCATTTTATCTGCATACGTTTCTTCGTTCGTTCTCTGAAGCGCCATTGTAGATTTAGAACGGACAAACTCACTTCTTCCATCTTTATGGTTCAAAATTGTCCAGCCGTTCCGCTCAAAGCCATTCGGATACCGCTCCTTGATTGCCTGTTTCACCACAGTTTTCCATTCTTCACGGGGTACACCGTTCAGGATATCTTCATCAATTTTGATGTAGCTCTCTCCGTCGGCATCCTTCTGGATCGAAAAACGAATATTGCGTCCTTCCGCCGCGCTCTCTGTCTTGAGGGCAGCGGCGTTTTCTTTTGCACTGCGCAGGTTATCCATCGCTTTTTCAGCGTGGGCAAAGTATTCGTCCTGCAAAATTCTGCGCTCGTTCTCGGCCAGGCGCTGGGCCTTCAGGGCCGCCCGGTTGTCGGGGTCAAGGGTCAGCACTTCCTTGGCCCGGCTGATGATGCCGCCCAGCATCTCCTTCACCCGGTTCATCACGGTGCGGATGGTTCCGGCCCTGCCGCTGTTCTTCTCGGCCTGCCCGCGCTGGAACTCTACCCAGCGCTTGAAATCGGATTCATTGGAGAAGATGCCCCGCCAGGCATCGCCCACCAGCTCCTCGGCAGCTTCCTCATAGGTCAGATTCTGCTGGGCATAGTCTGTCATCTTCTCCCGGATCATCTCGTCCACGGTCTCAAAGCCGCTGCTCCTGGCCAGATACAGCAGGGCATGGTCCTGCAAGGTCTTGGCTCTCTCGCTGTCCAGTGCGTTGTACCAGTGGTAGTCCTCGTGCAGCACCGTGCCGAACGTATCCTGTGCACTGTCCCCAAAGAAGATCCGGGCCGTCTCCGTGTCCACATAGGCCCGCACCCGGCTGTCTGCCTGTCCCGCACCGTTCTGCAGCACGTTTTTCAGAACCGCCGTGGTGCCGGTTGCAGCCGCGTTCAGCTCGATCACCTGGCTGCCAGCGTCGTTCTCACTCCGCGTGGTTCCCTTGTAGATGGTCTCACCCCGGCCCGTCAGGCTCTGTTCCGTCAGAGTGCCGCCCAGCTGGCTCTTGGCCCACCGGGTATCTGCCGCATCCCTGCCGTAGGTGTAGGCGATCTCCAGCGCGTTCCTGCCCTTGAGGTTGCCCAGCACATAGTTCACGTTGGCCGCCATGCCGCTGCCGGTGCCCGCCAGCTCCAGCGCCTGGTCAAAGGTCTTCACGTCCTCCATCTGGCCCAGCCGGTACAGAGTGGATGCTGCCGCCGCATAGCGGTCACTGTCCACGCCTTCCGGCTGTTTCCAGCTGATCTCCTGCGCCGCCTTTTCGCCCACCTTCCAGCTCCGCAGCACCTGCTCCGTCCGGGCCTGCTTCTGTCCCTCCGTCCTCGGTGCTTCCATGCCGTAGGTCTCCCGCATCGGGCTGTTGCTGCTGTCCATCCCGTCAAGGGTGCTTTCTTCCACAGGGACCGACTGCATCACAGCCTGCCGGTCAGCTCCATTCTGCGCAGTCAGCTCAATGTTTCCCGTCCTGCCAAGGGCCCCCATACTAGGGGGACTGTCAGCGCTTATGCGCTGACTAAGGGGTTCTGCACCGTCCGCTGCTGTTTCCGTGGAGCTTTCCACACTTTTCCCAGCGTTCTCAACAGCATTCTGCTGGCTGCGCTGTGCCGCCACTTCCCGCAGCATCCGCCGGGTAGCCGCAGCCGTGCTCGGCAACTTCACCCCATAGGCTTCCTCAAAAGCCGCGCGGTTTGCCTCGTTTCCGGCCTCCGGGGTGAACAGCTTGATGGTCTTGCCTGTCAGGCTGTCACCGGCCGCCGCTTCTGCAAACGTCTGCACAGCCAAGTTGTCCGATATGGCAGCAGTTTCTGCACTGTTGCCCTCAGCCGCAGGGCCCGCCGCTTTCAGGTCAGCAGAGCCTTTTTCAGTCCCATCAGACTCCACCGACATGCCAAGGGCCCCACTATTAGGGGGGTTGTCAGCGCTCACGCGCTGACTGAGGGGTTCCGGTTCCCGCGCCAGCTCCTCCCGGCGCTGGTGTTCCTTCAGCGCCTGCTCGTATTCGTCCTGAGCGGCATACCGCTCCACGTTTCCCCGCAGGCTGGAATCTCCCGCGTTCATCCTGGAAAGCCCTGTGCCCACAGCGCCGCCCAGTGCACCGGACGCGCCGCCGGAAAGGCCTGCTTCCAGTGCCTGAACCAGCGTGTCCGTGGTAAACATGGTCTGAGCAGCTTCGCTGTCTCCCAGGGCCGCATCAATGGCCTTGTCGGCGTAGGTCTCCACAAAGGCCTGCACGGCGTTGTCAATGCCGCCGGAAATGGCGTTGGCAACTGCCGGATGTGCCGCCGCAAAGGCCGAATCCCCAGCCAGCGCCCGGATCTTGTCTGCCACAGCTCCCGCCACGGAATTTCTGGCGTAGTCCGCGCCCATGGTTCTTGCCAGATCAGCCGCACCCACGCTGTTGATGGCCCATCCTGCGCCAAACTTGGCCACGCCGCCCGCCAGCGCCTTGCCTGCGCTTTCGCCCTTGGCCGCGCTCTTGCCCATGGCATCCGCAGCGCCCTGAGCACTCAGCACCGGCAGCACCGCCGCCGGGTTGATGGCAGCCACGGCAAGGTTCTCTGCCGCGCTGGTCGCCACGCCCTGCACGGTCCGCTGCACATCGGTCAGGCCGCTCTGGGCCGCGCCCGTCAGCTGCTGGCCCCGGTTGTACAGCTGGTAGCCCACGCTCTTCTCCGTGTCGATGCCACCCTTTGCTTCCGTTCCGGCAATGCGGCTGCGCATGTCCTCGATCTCCTGCCGGGTAAATCCCTGCTGCAACAGGTCGCCGGTGCTGTACTTGGGCTGGTAGTCCATGTCAGTTTCCATCAGCTGGTCATACAGGTTCTTCTCGCGGGGGTTCCGGGCAAGCTCCGCTTCCAATGCTTTCCGGTTCTCGCTGCTCTGCCGGATGTTCTTTCCGGCCTGCACCAGGTACTCCGCACCCATCAGCGGGGCAGCGGCCACGGTGTCCGCAACGCCGCCCACGGTGTTTGCCGTCCGCCGGGCCAGCTGCTTCCACTCCGGGATTTCTTCCATGGTGTCCAGATACTCCCTGGCCTGCCGGATCTCCGTGTCCGTGTACCCCAGCTTTTTCAGGTCCGCCGTGCTGTAGGTGTTGCCCACCTTCCCCTTGATTCCCGTGGTGCGGAAGGGGTCGATGCTACCATCCCCGGCGCTGGCCCCGTTTCTGCTGGTGCCGGTCTCGGCATAGCTGGTATAATTGCTCTTCTTTTCCAGCAGCTTGTTCACAAGCTCCTGATTCCGAGGCTGGTCAAACCACTGGTTGGCCTGGTCAAAGGCCTCCGGCTGGCTGTACTCCGCATAGCTGTTCTTCAGCTTCTGGGCCTGCTGTCCGTACCACGTTCCCAGAGTATTCCCCGCCGGGCTCACTGTCACCTTCTGCCGGTTCAGCTCGTCGCTCCGGCTGTCCATGGCATCCGCAAAGCCCAGGTTGTTCCTTGTCCGGTAATCCTCCAGCGCCGTGGAATACAGGTCGGTGCCCGTCTGTCGGCTCGTTGCTTCCTGCTGTTTTTGTGCACGCAGGGCAGCAGCGCTGCCCTTTGCCCAGCTTGTTCCCGTACTGCCAAGGTCTAACGGGTTGCGACTGTCAGCGCTCTTGCGCTGACTGAGGGGTTCTGCCCCGCCCGCTGCTGTTGCCATCCCAGTCTTTTCCTGCCGCTCTTTTTCATTGCGGTTCCGCAGCGCAGCAGCACTTCCCGATTTCCATGCCATCCTGTTTCCTCCTTAAAATCCAGCGTTCTGCATTGCCCTGTCGATCACATCGTCCGATGCACCCAGATTCATCAGCCGACTGGCGATGGTATTTGCATCCATTCCCTGTTCCTTCCACCCCTTTGCATAGCTCAGGGCGTTGCTGTACGGCATTCCGGTACTCTTACCCGTGCTCCCTCCCGTGGTTCCCCCGGGCAGGGCCCACTTGTTCGGATTCGCCAGCGGGGCGATCAGCCCGCTGCCAGTTCCGGTCGCTGCTGTTGTGCCCGTGTCACCGTCCGGCAGCATTCCGGCGCTGGCCAGAATGTTCGCATAGACGCTCTTGGTCGGGTCATCATCCTTCAGGCTCTGATACTTACCCAGCGCCGTCAGCAGTTGGCTGTTTGTCCACCCGCTTCCGCTCTTGCTGGAGCCGCCGGAACTTCTCGAACTTCTGCTGCTCTTCGTAGCTGCCGCCTTTGCCAGCTGGGTCGCCAGCTGACGTTTTGCAATGGTGCCATAGGAACCGGCTGCATTGCTGTCCAACCCGTACATCTTCAGCAGGTTGGCCGCTGCTTCCTGATTTCCGCTTGCCACCAGAGAAGCCGCGGTGCTCAGAACACCTGCCTGATCGTCCCGGGTCACCGGTGCGCCGTTGTAGCTGGCAAAGGCGTTTGCGTTCAGGCCGTACCGGTTCAGCACGTCGCTGGCCGCATCCCCGGCTCCCTGGGTGTACAGGTTGAACGCCTGCTGGTAAGCACTCAGGGCATCGCTCTGGTCGGTGCGTTTCTTGTTGTACTCCCACTGTTCCCGGGCAAAGTCATTTTCCCACTGCTGCTGGGTGTACCCCTTGTACCCATCGTAGGCCGTCAGGGCCGCCGAGCCGATGTTCTTTACCGTGTTCCAGAGGTTGTTCCAGTAAGTGTCGTTCTCGTTCCGGGCCTGTTCGCTCTGGTTGGCAAGGAAATTCTGCCACGCCGTGTAGTTGGCAAAGTTGCTGCCGTATGCACTGCGGTCCAGCGCCTCGGTGTTGGCCATGCCGGAAAGGGCACTCAGCAGGTCGTTCTGCTGGTTCTGGTATTCGCTCAGTGCCTGGCCTCTCAGGCCGGGTACCGCATTGTCAATGCCGCTCAGCGCCTGCTGCTGGCCCTGCTTTGCCACGCTGTCGGCGTAGCTGCTGCCATACCCGCCCGCCAGCATCGCCGCGTTGGCCTGGGCGTTCTCCGCGCTGGCGGCAGCATTGGCCTGGGCCTGGGCGCGGTACTGCTGGTAGGCTTTGCTGCCGGTATCCCAGTCGAACCCGCTGCCGATCTGCCCGGCCAGGCTGTCCATTGCGTCCTTGTTCCGGCTCACATAGTCCGCCGGGCGGTTGGCGTTCCATTCCCGCTCTTCCTGTTCCGCCTGGTTCTTTCTCCGTAAGGTATCAAATAACATGTCGTTCTCCTTTTCTTCTGCCACACACCGGTCTTCAGATCACGGCAAACGCTTTCAGCACCCACGGCAGCAGCTGTGCGCCGACCTGCAAAACGTTCCCCCAGAAGTTGGTGTTGTTCGCATCCTTCTTCTGGTTGGCCCCCACTGCATTGGCATACTCGGTCTGAGCACTGTTCAGCTGGCCATAGTAATTGTTCAGGCGAGTGTTGTAATCGTTGATCGCCAGCTGCTTCTGCTGCTGCAAAGAGCTCAGCCTGTTGCCCAGGTCACTCTTCTTGGTGGCATATTCGTTGTAGGCCTGGCTGTATAAGCTGTCTGCCACGTCCGAAAGCCCGTTCATGGTGCTCTGGTAGGCCGTCTGCCCGCTGGAAGTGCCCCAGCTGTTGCCGTAGCCGCCGCTGCGGGCCGAAGCGTTGGCGGCAGCGTTCTCGCTGGCCAGCTCCGCACCCCGGGTGTACTGGTTCTTGTACTGCTGGTAAGCCGCGTCCTTGGTGTAATCGTAGGAAAAGCCATCCCGGTTCATCTTGTCCAGCTGGCTCTGCGTGCCGCTGATCTGGCTGTCATACTGGCCCGTCGTGTCCTCCGGCTGCTGTCCCTTCCAGTAATCCAGATTGTTCTTTGCCGTGGTCACCCGGTCATTGCTCTGGGCGTACTGGTAGCTGTTGGAACCGTTCTTTCTGGTTCCAAACACGCCGGTGCCCGCATTCTTTTCGCTGTTGCCGGTAATGCCGTCATACACATCCCCTATCATCAGCCCCACATTGTGGCCCGGAATCAGGTACTCCCACCATTCTCCTCTTGCCATCTTCTCACTGTCTCCTTTCGTTTACTCCACCTTCAGCCCCATGGCCACCAGCTTGTCCCGCATGGTGTCGCTGAAGTTCGTCTCGTCCAGGTTCTGCATCATGTATATCATTTGGTCCCGCAGCTGCATCAGGTAGTTGTTGATGCTCCGCCTGTCCTCCGGGGCCATGTTGTCACTCAGTTTCGGCATGGCGATCTCGCCAAGCCTCGTAATATCTGCCATATAAGATCTCCTTCCTCTAAGCAGGGCTATCTCTTCGGCTCCCCTCCGGCCACCCGGTTGCCCCGGCTCTCTGCCATGCTGAACGCAATGCTCCGCACTGCGATCTGCCCGGTGCCCTTGATCCGCAGCCGCATGGTGTCGTGCCGCTCCGGCACAAAGGGCAGGTTGACCCGGGTGTATTTGTTCAGAACGGCTGCCTGGCCCAGTGTCTCCCAGGCCCCGCCCTCATAGCTGGCCTGCAGCTCCACAACGCTGTACGTCAGGGCATCCACCCGCAGAAACACCCGGTTGATGTACTTGTCCGCCGGGATGTTCAACCCAATGTCGCCGCTCACAGCCTCAAAGCCCACCTTGGCTTCCAGATTCGCCTTTGCCGTGTCGGTGTCCCGGTCGGCCTCCCGTTCCGGTTCGGTGGCCCACAGGTTCACGCCGTCCCACTGGTAGAGCTGCCGCCCTGTGGAGCACATCGCCCAGCCGGAAGCATTCTCTTCTGCCGCCGTGTCCTCCTCGTGCCAGAGCTGCCGTTCGGTGTCATAGACCAGCAGCCGGGTCTCGTTCCGGCCCGGCACCCGCAGATGCAGGTAATACCGGGTGTCCAGCACACCGCCCCCAAACAACTGCAATCCGAAAGCCCATCTAAAGGCTGTTTTTCAAGGTATTC
>OGYA01001678.1_pt1 | contig 14192 bp, 8 predicted proteins | sample 1576401 | NCBI WGS metagenome assembly OGYA01 (sample SAMEA3541485, study PRJEB24748) | human gut metagenome | biome: human gut; feature: human-associated habitat; material: faeces | place: China | collected 2012 | reverse complement strand
TTTGTCTGTATTCACAGCTGACCTCATCCTTCATACAGCCGTCGTTCCCATCGTTATCTGTTTGAACAGTTTTCCATGCAGGGATCGCCGCATCCATATCCAGAATTTGATAGTCCCACTGTGTACCATCGTCTTCATCATGGGAATAAATATTGCCATTTTCCGTACGCAAGGCAACCCACATCTTGCGGATATCATTCATTTCAGAAAAATCTGCGTAGAAGATGAAATCTGTCGCCTGGCCGATATTCACGCCGCTGAGCGCATCCCAGTTATCCTTATTTTCTCCGTTATGCGTCAGGGAGATGCGATAGGTTTCGCCATTAGATAAGGAATCACGATAGAAGCTTGTATCAATGGAACGGGAGCTTGCAAAACCATTCTGCCCCACGGATGTGGACGCCAAGCTGAAACGCTGATCGGTACTATTCGTTCCCGTTTCCGCAGAATCATAAGAGGAGCGGCTGTAAGCTACAAGGTTCTTGCTGTTTTCCCACGCGCCCTTATAAATCCCGTTCTCCCAAAGCAGGTGATGGGCACGGTCAAAATAATGCCATTTTCCATTCGGTTCCAGGCGGTAATCGTCATACTCATGGATGGCAGTCTGACCAACCGCATAGTTCTGCTCCACATCGTTAAAGGCTTTGAAATAAAGCTGTGTCAAAGCGCTGGGATACCATTCGCTCTGCCCGGTTTCATTATAACGGCGGATCAGATCCGCTTCATCCTTCAGGCCAAAGCGCTGAAGCTCTCCCAAGGTAAAGGTTTGATAAAGCTCGAATAGCGCTGGAATATCGGCATCAGCTTTTTGCAGCTCCGTATGTAAATACAGCACCGGATCCTGCCCATTCAGAATCTGATTCAGACGCTCTCTTGCCTGTTTCAGCTTTTCCGGCAAGGTGACTGTTGCGCTCAGCTCCGCGCAAATCGCCTCCAGATCCTCAATGATCCCTGCATCGGCAACGTTGACAGCCTCCACATCCGGGATATGTTGATTCACCAGCTTCTCTACTGCCTCCTGATCGCTCGGCACCATATGATAGGTATCCAGCGTTTGTAGGGGAGCAATGCTGGAGCCCGGGTCATTTGTTTCAAGATTTTTGCCGCTGAAGCCGATCTGATCGATGTAAAACGGCTTGTTCATACTATCCTCAGAGGCACCACGCCATGTAAAGCCAACAGAGGCGATATCTTCAATCGGAGTAACCCCTAATCGATATCCTGTTGTATTTTCAAATCTCGTTTTATCAAAATAAATTGTTCGATCTTCCCAACCGGGGAACTTGTACTCACGGTCAATCCATGAAAGAGAACCCTCGGGAGCCGTATAAGCCGTCTCCGCAGTGAAATGTGCCCTTTCTGTATTTACGCCCACATATCCATCCCAAACGGAAATTTCATAAGAATAGGGGTGCTCTGTTGTTAACTGTTTATAAGAACTACTCGCATCTTCATTCCATAGTTTGTCAATAGGAACGCGAAGGAATCCACGATAATGGCCGAAATCCTCCAAATAACCATCCGTATTGGTATACATCGTATCCCATAGCCCGTCTGCATTTTGGTAATAAACCGGAACCGCTTCATGATTTTGCTTTGCATAGCCGACTGTGCTGTAAACATCCTTGCTATACGCATGCGTAATCCAATTCCCTTCTACTGAAAAATCTCCGCTGTCTATGCGAAGCGTGCCAGTATAATCCATATACCGAACTTGAAGCGCAAACTCTTCAAACGAAACATAAGAGGTGTCCACCCAGATCCACAGTTCTTCTGCATTCTTAAACTGATAATGATCTTGGTTGTACATAACATCGAAACGCTCATAGCTGTCTGCCGAACGCTCATTGCCATTCATGTAGAAACGAAAAGCTTGACTATTATCAAAGCCTGGCGTCTGATACGCATTCTTATTGCCATCATACACGCCGTCAATATTCATTGCGGCGGTACCGTTGCCGTTATTATACTCCCAAAATTTTGCGCCGGAATCATGGGTGCCGCCATCTTCCCTGGCGGCGTTATAGGCATCTTCAAACCGGGAAACAGAGGTATAACGATCTGACCCGGTTGGAGACGCTCCCGCTGCTGGAACATCCAATGAATCCCCGACCAAGGCTTCGATCGGCTGCGAACGCCATCCATCTGCATCCACTGCCGTAATTGCAACGCTAATACGATGAGACATATTTAAACCATACGCTTTGATCTGCTCAGCAGAAAGTTCTGAGAAAATTAACGCGCTTTCACCGGCCATTGTCCGTGCCCCACTCAATTCCACCGCAGAGACGATCGGCGTTTCGCGCTGGGGATAGCCCCGATCCAAATCATAAAAATCCGCATAGTAAGAAATCCCGCCTGCTATCGCCTGCGCCTCAGGAAAAGAAATCTCCAACGTACCGCTCGTGGTATAGCGTGCGCGTGCCGCGCCCTCGCCAAATTGCGGGTCCGGATCATCCCCTGCCGCCGCAGCCACAAGCGACACCGGCTGCGCGGCCGCAAGCAGCATCAGTATCGCAAGCAGAACCGCAAGGCAACGTTTGCTATATTTCGTCCTTTGTTTCATTCCGAACGACCCCCGTTCATAAATTTTCTCCTTTTGGCCCGTGATCCTGCCAATCATAGGTTTATTCCACTGTAATCGTTGTTTTTACCTGCGCGTTATTCAGCCGGTTTTGCTCCGCATCGAATGAATAGGTTAAATATTTCACTGTAGCTTTATAGCTGCCTGCATCCATTGCGCGCTTTAAATGAAATTTTGCAATTGCATATCCTGGCGGAACGAGATTCGATTCATACAAAATTTCGCCCGTTTTATCCAAAATAATCTGGAATTTAAAATAGCAGGGATTCCCTTCCGGATTGCGAAGCACAAACTCCTGCTCCGTTTGCCCCGCCTTAAATTTCATTGAGGTAATGCCCGGCAGTTTGATGGTTTTCCCCTTGGTATCAATTTTTTTCTTGGTGCTTAGCGTAATATCGCCTTCTACGATATTTTGATCCACTTGGCCTTTGGGATCTGTAGAAGCAGCCGCAGGCTGATCCGGGAACATCTCATCCCAATGATTCGCCGCATACTGTATGCCAAAAATCAGCGCCAGCAAAAGGATCAGCAGCAAAATCCATAGCCAAACAATGTTCTTCTTCACCGCGACAAACTGCTTTTCGCCGCAACTGATATAGCCAGCCGTGCGATGCAGCGGATTTTTCTTGTAAGGAGCGGCCGGTTCTGTTTTTCCATTGTAGGCCAGCGTATCCGGCGCATTTTTTTTGACGCCGGCGCCGATCTGGGCGGCCACTTGATAATCCCCCTGTGGATAGAGCGCCTTTACCTGAGAAACAGTATAATAGCCCACCGAAAAGCCTGTCCGCTTATTAGAGTAGGTTTTCGTATAGTTGTTGAGTCCCTGCGCGATATAGCTCATGTGTTTTTCCCCTTCGCTATGTATGAAATCGACAATTCATAATCAATCTCTAGGATTTAATTAGTCTATTCTTTGTAGTTATTATAGAACTCTTCTAAAATAAAGTCAAGAAAAAAACTGCAATCAATATTTTTTATAAGAATATTGATTGCTTTCTACAACAAAAATAGAAGCATTTACAACATTTTTTAATACAGAAAACCATTGATACTGTAAAATTTTTCTTTTTAAAATCCAAACTTTCTATTCGATTCCACTTCCCTTTGCAAGCTGATGCGCAATAAAATCCGCACAGGGGACGGTGAGCTTGGTGCGTCATTGCGTTATCTGTCACAGCGCTATTCGATGCCATATGCGGAATTGAAAGGATTGCTGACAGATATTGGTACAGAAGAACTCGCCCGTGCATTGTTGGAAATTGAGCGATTGTAAAATAATGGAATGCTTCATAATCCCTTTATCTACAAGGAAAATCACGATTTCATGTGGAAAAAATCATCTCTAATTGGGATTGACTTTTAGGAGGATTTTTTCCCCTCTGTACCACGCATGTTAGAGATTGTCGCTTTTATCCTAATTAAGAATTAATTTTGCTGATTTTAGGATAAAGCTCAATAATAAAATTGGTGGGGTCGCTATCCTTTCGGATTGCCCTTTCGGTTTTCGTATAGACTACTTTTTCCAAAATGTTTTTCAGCATTATGTTTCGTTCTTCTGGGTCGTTCGTCATATAGTAAGTATCCAATACATATTGGGCTTGTGGTACGAAGTCCTCTTCAGATTTATATTTCACACGCGTTTCCTCCAATTCCTTTTCTTGATTTACCACATCTTCTCTAAGTTTCCTGATTTCTTCCGATACCGTTTGGGAACGTTGTAAATAAACTTCGCGCGTATACGTTTTTTCTTCAAAGCACTCACAGACACGTTTTAGTTTGAGTTCTGCCTTTTCAAGCTCTAATTTCGTTTTCGTTAATGCTCTTTCCAGAGCTTTGACTTGTAATGCGTTTTCTTCTTCGACCTTTTCAAAATTGATTGCAACATCTCCTAACCACTCCTTGAGTGCTTCTATGATTTTGCGTTCAATAATTTCTAAGTCAGAACTGATATTGTCACATTTTCGATTTGTACAAATTAATGATGGCTGTCTGTCTTTATACGGTCTCCTTTGCATTTTCTCCCCGCACTTGCCACATATCACAATGCCCGCAAGGGGGTTCTGCAAAGCGGTTTTATGAGGGCATTTGGGAGCGGTTACACGATGGCGTTCCAACACCTTTTCCCATAGCTCTTGGCTAATTAATGGGGTATGTAGACCTTGTGATACCGTATAGTCACCTTTATTTCTTGGTCTTGTCATTGTCACAATGCCCTTTTTGATAACTTTTACATTCTTTCTAGCTCCCCAATGTAAAATTCCTCTATAAGTTTCGTTGTGAAGAATGTCACGAATGGTTGCCACAGTCCAATTTTTTGCATGACGTGGCTTGATTCCCAAAGAATTTAAATGGTCGGCAATTCGGTTATAGGAATAATTTAGATTGGCGTACAGTTCAAAAATGAGTTTCAGTGTATCGGCTTCTTCCGGATTCTCCACTAAAATAAATCCTTTGTCTCCCTTTATTTTCTTTCTACTAAAACCATAGGGGGCAACATTGCCAACAAATTTACCTTCCTGTACGGAAGCAACACGACCGTTTTGCATTCTTTGTCGTATCTTTTTATACTCTCTTCTTGCCATAAAGAGACCGAACTCAAAATATTCTTCATCCCCTTCGTCGTTTGGGTTGTAGATTTTCATCGGGGTAATGATTTTTGTGTTGCTATACTTGAAGGTTTGGGCTACAATCCCCTGGTCTATCGTATCGCCACGCGCCAAACGTTCCACTTCTACAACGAGTACACCATCCCATTTCCCCGTTTCAATATCTGCAAGTAACTGTTGCATGACAGGACGGGAAGCAATCGTATCACCACTTACGATTTCTTTATAAATCGCGTCCTCACGAATTATGATTTTAAGGCGGTTAGCTAGTGACATTAGCGTATCAAAATGCCTTTTTAGAGTTTCCCCTTCACCGTGCTTTTCCGCTTCTATATCCTTTCTGGATTTTCGTAAATACATGCAATAATTCCCGATTGAATCAAGTTTCATTTCTTATTTCCCCTTTCTTTTAATATATATTCTTCTAGTATTTTTAAATGCTTAACCGGTTCTAACTTGTATCAAACATTTTCGCACCTCCCAAAATTCAAATTTGGCAACGCCCGTTGCGGGGTGGGGTCATCATCCGCTGATTGCGAAATAGGCGGCGGGGACGGATTTGTCAAGGGCGGACGTAGTCCGTTCATTTACCCTTGACAAAGACGGAACCGTCGTCTACACTTCAACAGCGAATGGTGACAACAATCAAAAACATATTCCATACCCCAACAGCAAATATATGCACACAAACAAAAATAGACCGCATTCAATAAATGCAGTCTATTTTTGTTGTTGTGTGCAATTTTTATCAACTAAGGGGGTATGAAATATTGTGTATGTTCATTGCTCCTGCTCTTGTAGTTCTTCTAATTTTTCAATCCGTTTAGATATGCGTGGGTGGTTCTGTTGCATTCTATCAATAAAACGCATATTTTCCCCTAAGCTCATTTTTTGAAGCAAGTACAACGCATTTTTTAATCCTTCGTCATGACCGATACTGTGGGCAAATCTATCTGCTCTTAATTCATTTTTGCGTTCATTTCCGGATAACAACACATTTCCAAGAAAGAGTGTTACCATTACACTTAAATTGATAATAAGACGCAAACATAAAAATAACGCACGAAAAAGGGTGCTCGTATCCTTTGTATCAGGGTCGTCTAAGTCAATAAAAAACAAATCTAAAACCTTCAAAAACAAATCTACGAATAGAACATATATAGAAAACAACCCATTTCCAATTTCATTTAGCATTTTTGATTTTGTATCTCCATAATAGATATGTGCTATTTCATGTGCAATAATCCCTTGCAGTTCTTCAATGCTGAAAGTGTTAATTGCCCCTTGTGTAACCGCTACTGTGTGCGTGCCAAGTGCAAATGCATTTACTGAAAGATTATCTATAATGAAAATCTTTATACGCGGAAGGTCTGAATAAAGCTCTTTCGCGTCCTCATAAACGTCATTAAAAAGTGGCAGCAAATAATCTTTCTCTCTGCTTGTTTCCGGCGGTCTGACACCGTTCAGAAGCTTTTGAACGAACTCTCCACAAGTGAGGGCAACAGCAATAGATATCATATATAGAACAACGCAGGTAATAAAAGCTTCTCCATAATCCATAAAACGGTTAGACGACAATATCAGGAAGGAACCCATGAAATAAAGCAAAAACCAAAGTATATACGTCCAATGAGAGAGGCAAAAGAGCGCAACTTTTTTAAGACGCGGATATATGATTTGCCACATGTGTAGACCCCCAATCATTTTAAAAAGGTTTATTTACTTTGAGCTTACAATGAAAGTTATTATCCTTCGATAGAAAAAATGCATTGCCAGTCGTAAGCGTTTTAATTTCATCAGGGTGATACAAGAATTCACGCACACGTTTTGCCGAACCAAGGCCAGTTGCATTTGTAATGCGTGATTGTTGTTCAACTTGATAGGTTACTTCGACACTTTCACGAGTGCCAAGAATATTTGCCCAAGTTTCCGCGTTAGTCGCGCTATTTTGACGAAGCACAATATAGTTATTGCAGTTCTCTATAACCTGCTCGCGGAAAGATGTGTCAACGCTATAATCCAAGTCGCTGAGACTTTGCGTTGCAAGAACACAAGTAATATTTGCACTTCTCGATTTGTTTACTAAATCTATAAGAGATGGGGAAGCATAGGAACTGACTTCGTCAAAAATGAAGAAACCGCGTTCAAGGTTCGTATTGAAGCACTTGCTTACAGCTTGCTTTGCGTCAATCAAAACCATTCGTCCCATAAGTGGACTTAGTTCAGGATAAAGAAGTGGATTTAAAACAAAGAGAATGACAGCACGTTCTTGTATTGCTGTGTAAATATCTATTCCGTCGGTGTCAAAGATTTGCCCTACTTCACTTTCGGCTATGGTTGAAAAACGGGCGGTGGCACTCTCTGCAATCTTTCCACAAGTTTTTGAAATTTCTAAGTTGAGCAAATGCTCTTGCTTGCTGATTTCTTCTTGCTTTAATAGATTTGCACTTAATGCATTAAAGCTGTCGGTACTCATATGACTGATGATTGTTTGAAATGATAGCGGAATATTGCTTTGCTGTAACAAGATAATAAGACGCTGTAAAAAACGCTCTGAATTGCTCTTGTAGTGCTGTTCGCTCCAATCTGTTAAGTTAATAAGCATATCCTTGCAGGCGGTCGGAGAAGCATTAGCAAAGGGATTATATTTACTGGATTGCTCTGGTTCTGAAAGATTAACTATGTACAGCTTCTTTTTATATTCTCTGCAAAATTGCTTTGTGATTTCCAAAATTGAACCGGCTCCAATATCTCCTTTCCCGTCAATCACTAGCAAAGGAAAACTTTTTTCTATCCCGTGCTGGATAAAATTAGAAAGTGCAACAGTTTTTCCACTGCCGGTTGTACCAGCAATGAAAATGTGTTTTGCGTTGTCTGGAACATATACGTTTTTACGTCCATTTAACCCAATCAAAGTAGCATTTTCTTGTTGACTGTTCACTTGTTTCTTTTTTTGACGCGTAGCTCTTATAATTGGTTTCATCTCCCTCCAAAAGTTGAAGATTTTACGAAGCAAATAACTGCGTCTGCTCTCCCATAACACAACGACAAGGGCAATGAAAATGACAGCAAGTAAAATAGCATTACCGTGCTGTTCTGCTCCGTGTCCAGACAAAAGATATAAATTTATCCATGCTCAAATTCCTCCTTTATTTCTCTTAATTCTAAGATTTCAATTGTAGGGTAAATTGTGCGGTTCTGTTCAATGATTTGAGCGATTTTGTTTTCTCTATCTGTAACTACCCAGTATGTAAAGTCGTAATTCATAAAATCCTGCTTGATATTTTTTTCAAGTCTATCTTTATTTTTCAAAGATAGCTCAACTTCAACGCACGTTGTTTTTCCGTTTATCGTATATATAAAATCCGGTCTGTGATTTCGGTTGCTGAAACCGTCCAAGCTGTGTAATTGCTTTTCAGTTTTTATATCCGCGAAGAGAATGCCTTTTACGTTATGAAAATATATTGCTACATTTAAAACTGTGATATCGTGTGAAATTTGCTCTAATCTGATTTTTTCAATTCTCGCAGGCAATCCGATTAATATTTTTGCTTGATGTGTTAAGCTATACAAACTTGGTATTCCATAAATGATTTTTTGACGTGTAATATATCCATTATCTATTAACTTTTTTAACCTACGGTCGCATGTCCTTAAACTTGGAAAACTTGCTAAAATACATATTTGCTTACCAGTGATGACACGCCAACGGGCGACTTCCTGAAAAATAAGATAGTCTCGTTTCGTAAGTCTAAAACTGCTCATGTGTCCTCCTCTCGGGTGGGTTTGAGGTTGTTAAGGGGAATGGGGTGTATAGGGAATTTCCCTTAAGTGTTTTTTTAAAGAAGAAAGATATGATTTATTATTTATTTAGTTAGTTATTTAATTGTTTAGTTTTTTATTTATATTATTGAATTATTATTTTATTAATTTATATATTATGTATGTAGTTGCTGCTGCCGCTGCGTGTGATAGTAATTATTTATTTAATAATTAAACATGATGAGGGTGTGGGGTCTCGACATGAAATGCCGAGACCCCACGCCCTCATCTGTGTCTATCAACATGCAGCGGCAGCAGCAACGGGCTTTGTGGCACTTCATTCTCTTTAGTAAAATATATGCTGTGTCGTATTTAGAAAGTACACTTTTGTGGCACTTTTTTTGACATGAAAAAACCTTGTCCGACAAAATTGGACAAGGTTTCTAATCAATTATTCAATGAAAAAAATTATTCTTCGATTAGCTTAATTCCGACATGTATTAATTCTTTGATAAGATGTTCTTTCTCTTTAGGAACACATTGTAATGCGTAAAGAATACTACTCCAAGTGTATTGGTCAGCTTCGCCTTTTACAATGTAATCTATGCTTACGCCAAGAATATTACTCAGTTTTACAAGGTTATCAATTGATAATCCGGTGAGACCACGTTCAACCTCGCTAAAATGTTTGACCGAAACGGATAATCGTTCTGCCATATCTTCCTGTGTATATTTCAATTTTTTACGTTGGTTTTTTATTCTCAAACCCATTTCTTGTTTATTGCTCATAATTATCACCCAACCTAGTATGTCCATTTTAACACAACTAAATTCGTCAAAAAACAAACTAAAAGGTGTTGAAAATATGAACCTGATATGTTAACATAAACTTAAATTTAGATATAATAAAAAACCTTGTCTGATTTTCTCAGACAAAGTTTTATATTGGTTATACAAAAGAAAAATGAAGCTATTCCATGATAAATAAATCATTCGGTTCACAATCTAAAATGCTGCAAAGTTTTTCAATCGTTTCAAGTTGTAGGCCTGTCAAAGTATTGTCACAGATTTTATTTACTGTTTTATAGGTTGTTTGCATTTCCTTTACTAACCAATATCGAGACTTCTTTTTTTGAGCGAGTAAATTTTGAACATTCATTTTTATCATTATTAATCACCAATAAAATTTTATCATTCATCTACCATAAATATAATTAACCATTAGATAGTGTACTCATAGGTTGACTATTTTCGTTTATTATTGTATATTAGAAATAGTAAATACTTAAAATCCAAATCAAGTTGCTAAAAATAAAAACAAGCATTATTCTTTGGTATGATAAAGTTCATATCATATCAAATGGATATAAAAATAAAGGAGGAAAAAATGAAATGAAGAAATGTAAAAGATTGATGTGTTTTGTGCTGGCGGTTCTAATGATTTTTTCAATCAATGTGCCTACATTTGCACTTGAAACACAAGAGAATGGTAATAGTGCAAAAGATGAAGGAAACCCATTGGCAATTGAGGTCACTACAAACAAATCGGAGTATTCCACTTTAGGAATTGCAAAAATTGACGTTACTGTAACAAACACCAGCTCCCAAGACATTCAAAACGTAAGTGCGGAGACTGTATTTAAACAACTGGCTCCCGCCGGCAGAAACAGCGAAACAAAAAAGGAAGTTGACACCTTAAAGGCAGGGGAAAGTATCTCCTTTTCCTATAAGGCCACCATTAACAAAGAGGAATACAAGCTAAATATCTTTGAAAAAATATTCCTTTGGCTTGTCAGACTATTTAATGGTGGGTTTACTGCTAAAGATAACGGATTTGATGATGGAAGAGATTATATTGCAAAGACAGACGTTCTTTCTTTTGGAAAGTTCAGCGCAGATAATGAAATTAAGGTGTGGTATGGTGAAACAGGAACTGATAATAATGTTGAAATCGGTTATTTCAAAGCAGACCCATATGTATTAGAGGCGGGAGAATACACTGATGTAACATTTTCCGTTGACATTTTATCCGAAACACCTATTGATGAGAATGAAATCAAGCTATACAAAGAAGAAAATGGGGAATTTATTGGGACACTGAGCAAAAACGAGACATTAGGAGACAATATATATTCTTTAACTGTTAATGATATGTTTTCAGCTGAACGCTGTATAGAGCGATATTACATAAGATATAAAAATGAAAAGAGCAATCATGAAACAATTTGGTATGAAAAATCTCTAACAGAAATTGAACAAAAAACATTAGATATTTTTAAAAAAGATGTTGCCGAAATTAAAGCTAAATATACTATTTCAAGAGAAGAATATAACAATGAAGATGAAGTAGCTTTAGAGAGAGCAGAACAATGCTATAACGAAATTGTTACATATTTAGATAATCGTGACGACATTGAACAATATGAATTTCATCCTTCCCTGGCAACATTTACATTATATTTTGATTTTTCGATATTTGCTACTGTTACTCTTAACGATATAGTTGAAGAAGATAATATTATCGAAAATTCACCACGGACGTTAAATAGAAAAGCTATAAAAAATATTGATGAAAACACTTCTTCATATAAGTCCGGTATTATAACATTACAACCATATTTTAGTGATGGAGATTTCGATTATTCCAAGTTAACTGACGAAGCGGCAAGGACAATTACAAATAGATATAGCAACTATACTTTTTCAAGCAACTTTGACGACAAAGAAGTAACTGTCGAAACAATGAAAACACTGGCTCAATATGGAGTGATTATACTTGAGGGACATGGTGGCAACTTTGGTGAAAACTATGGCTATGTTATCAGTCTTACAGAAAAAGTAAGTGAAGAAAAAAATCAAAAATACAGAGAAGATATAGACGAAAATAGAATTTACCCTAATGGAGACCATTATGTGGTTACAGAAAAATTTTTTGATTTTTATTACTCGGCTGGAGATTTTGATAATACCTTGATTTATTTAGGTACTTGTTTTGGAGGTGATGATAATGTGCAAATTAGGAAGATTTTAAGAAATAAAGGTACAGAAGCTGTGATGACATATAAAAATACAGTAATAATTCGATATATGCACGACATGTTACCCACAATTTTTGATAGAATTTCAAAAGGAGATACTGTATATGAAGCTGTAAAAAAGGCAAAAATAAAACATGGTGGCCATGACCCCTATATTAGTAGTGATGTGTATAATAAATTAGGATTTTGGAATAAATTATGGTATAATCTTGGTTGCATTGAGAGTTCCAATCCTGCTGAGTTAATTTTGACAGGTAATAATACGTCTTTTAAACTGGAAGACAATCCAACATCAGAACAAATTACAGGTCGGGTGATTGACAGTATTAGTGACAAACCTATATCAAACGTTGAAATAACCTGTGAAGAATTGAATGTAAACTGTGTCACAGATAAAAATGGCGGTTTTAGATTTGATGTAAAACTGCCATTAAAACAGAGTACGTTTTCTTTTGAACATAAGGAATATAAAAATGTAAAAATAACGGTTGCCGACAATAGCTTTTCCATGCTTGGTACTGTTAAATTAAAACCCAAAACAGTTACTGCTTCGGGAAATTGCGGGGCTAATAACGGAGATAATCTTAAATGGATACTTTATGATGACGGAGAGCTTGTTATCAGTGGCAAGGGTGAAATGTTCAATAATGCATATCCGGACAACTACTCTTGGCATAATTATCGCAAAAAAGTAAAAACTATTACAATAGAAGATGGAGCTTCATCAATCGGATATGGTGCATTTATAGACTTCTCATCACTTACAAGCATAAATATAGGAAACGGAGTAACATCAATCATTCGTCCATTTAGTGAATGTACATCACTTATAAATGTGACGGTTGATAAAAACAACAAAAATTATTATTCTTCTCCAGACGGTGTACTTTTTAATAAGGACAAAACAGAATTAATTTCATATCCTAGTGGAAAACAAGAAACATCTTATATTATACCAAACGGTGTAATTTCAATTGGTATTTATGCACTAAGTAATTGTACATCATTAACAAATGTAAAAATACCTGAAACCGTAACATCAATCGGATATGGTGCGTTTTCAAGAAGCACTTTGCTTACATATGTAACTATACCTGAAAGCGTAACTGTAATTGATGAATTAGCGTTTTCAAGCTGCAGTTCTCTGTCAAGTATAACCATAAAGAATAGAAAATGTTCTATTTATGATAGGACTAACACTATAAGTGAAACTGCCACAATCTATGGTTACTCAAATTCCACTACACAAGCATATGCAGAAAAGTATAATAGAAAATTTGTTGCTCTTGATTAATTATCATAGGCCCCCGCAACGGAGACTTCTCTGTTGTGGGGGACAACATTTTAAATTAAATACTGCTAAAATCCACCCATATCATTTTATAAATTATATTTCTATAAGTAAAATATTTTATTTAATTCAAAGTGCCAATACAAGAGAAAGAACCTTGTCCGACTGGTGCGGACAAGGTTTTTCCTGTAACGGCTTTTTATATGTTAATCCTCTTTTCTTCTTCTATTTGGATAATCAAAACGTCCCCTGTATTCCGCACTAAAAATAAACGGGTGCAGTGTATCATCTATCAGCTTGGATACTTCCACATCAAAAAAGTTTGATATACAGATTATAGACGCTTGGTTCAGTAGACATTTTCCATTTTCTGCCTTTGTGTAGCTTGGGGCTTGACAATATGCTATCTGTGCCATCTGCTTTTGTGTAAGATTATGTGTTTCCCGAATGCTTTTTAATTTTTCACCTAATTTATCTGGAGAAGTTCTGAATTTACTAAAAATATCATAATCGCTTTTATTCATTTTTGATTTCATCTTTTCCTCAAAAACATCAAGGGAAACATTTTCTTCGAAGCTGGATTTTCCAATATCTCCAAAGATACAAATACGGTTAAGCGTTGTTGGGTCAGGTATTAATTCTCCCGTTTCGAATTTATGATATACATTTTCGGAAACACAGCATACAAGGGAGGCTTTCTTTTCGTCGAGCTTTAGTAATTTCCTCCATTTCTTTATTTTGGTCGCAATACTATTTTTTCTCTCGGCCATTCGTATATTCCTGCCCTTTCCAGAAATACTAGAAAAACAGATGTTCCAACTAAAAAATCGCAAAGTGTTTACTTTACGATTTTTACATACGATTGAAAACAAGCGAATTAACGCCCTGTCGCTTTCTACTATCGTCCGTGT
>OGYA01001675.1_pt1 | contig 14243 bp, 10 predicted proteins | sample 1576401 | NCBI WGS metagenome assembly OGYA01 (sample SAMEA3541485, study PRJEB24748) | human gut metagenome | biome: human gut; feature: human-associated habitat; material: faeces | place: China | collected 2012 | reverse complement strand
TCATACGTATATACGCATAAGGTTATGCCTATATACGTATTAAAAACCGAGTGTAAGCTGCTCCGGTAAAAGCGTAAATGTCTTGCGATGATAAGGCGTGATTCCGTGGGTACGAATCGCTTCCCTGTGGACCTTGGTAGGATAACCTTTATTGTCCAGCCAATGATAAGCGGGGTATTCCAAGGCCAATTCATTCATATAATCATCCCGATAGGTTTTAGCTAATATAGAAGCGGCGGCGATACTCAGGTATTTGCCATCGCCTTTTACTACGGTCGTATGCGGAATATCGGGATAAGGGGTAAAACGGTTTCCATCGATCAATAAATGTTCTGGAAGTACTTTCAATTGCTCGATCGCACGATGCATGGCCAAGAAAGAGGCTTTCAAAATATTAATCTTATCGATCTCTTCCGGGCTAACGATACCTACCGCCCAAGCGATCGCCTCACGTTCGATGACAGAACGAAGCTTATACCGTTTCTTCTCGCTTAATTGTTTGCTATCGTTTAAATCCTCATTCTTAAAATCTTCCGGAAGAATCACGGCGGCGGCGAATACCGCACCCGCCAAGCAACCTCTTCCCGCCTCATCACACCCGGCCTCTATACGCCCGGTTTCCATATAGGGTAATAACATATCCCAGTTTATTATTTATCGTATATATAGCTTACATTATTTTTGCTCCTTCACAATCCAAGGGCGAAGCACGAACCAAGCGAATGCCGTAGCGGCGATCACCCCGCAAGTATTCGCCAAGAAGTCAAACCAATCCCCGCCCCGGTACGTCGTACAATATTCTTGCAATATCTCAATAATCCCACTCATGGCGATCGGGCATAAAACCGCCCCGATCCAAGCATGCCATAATACCGTCTCATACTTCCGGTGATTCCGCAAGAACTCCAGCCATAACATACCCGACATCCCCCCATACATACAGAAATGAACCACCTTGTCCACACCCGGGAATAATGGGATATTATCCAACTGCGGCGGCTTAAAGAACGACAAGTAAATAACGATCAATATAATCGCCAGTGAAAACGGATATTTCTTAATATAATACATCATACTCAAAACATCTTCCGAACTCGTTCCACACCTGCGATGAACGTATCGATCTCCTCTTTCGTATTATAAAAAGAGAAAGACGCCCGCACCGTCCCCTCGATCCCTAAGGCATGCATCAAAGGCTGGGCACAATGATGCCCTGTACGAACCGCTATTCCCAAACGATCCAGCAACATCCCCATATCGTAATGATGGATATTACCCACCAAAAAAGAAAGCACCGCTCCTTTATGATCCGCTTGTCCGAAAATACGCATCCCTTCGATCGTATTTAATCCAGCGGTCGCATATTGCAAAAGCTCATCCTCATAAGCAGCTATATTCTCTATACCGATCCGGTCTACATACCGCAAGGCTTCCGCCAACGCCGTGCTACCAATATAATCCGGAGTTCCCGCCTCAAACTTAAAGGGAAGCTCATTAAAAGTTGTCTTCTCGAACGAGACCGTAGCGATCATCTCGCCTCCTCCCTGATACGGAGGAAGTTTATCCAACCACTCCTCTTTACCATACAAGACCCCGATACCCGTCGGTCCGTAAATCTTATGCCCGGAGAAAACATAGAACTCCGCATCCAAGTCCTGCACATCCACCTTCATATGCGGAACGGCTTGAGCCCCGTCTACCAACACCGGCACGCCTTGTTCATGAGCGATCTCGATCATCGCCTTTACCGGATTTACCGTACCCAAGACGTTAGACACATGAGTCACGGAAACCAGACGAGTCTTATCCGAGAATAATTTACGATACTCATCCAGATTCAACTCCCCTTTCTCATTCATCGGGATCACCTTCAACGTAATACCTTTCCGGGCCGCTTGTATCTGCCAAGGAACGATATTGGAATGATGCTCCATCACGGACACGATCACCTCATCCCCTGCCGACATACATTCATCCGTAAAGCAGGAAGCGATCAAATTAATGGATTCCGTAGTTCCCCGGGTAAAAATAATCTCATTCGAGGAACGGGCATTCAAGAAATGCTGTACCGTTTTGCGAGCCTCCTCATGCGCCTCTGTCGCCGCTTGGCTCAAGAAATGTACGCCTCGGTGGATATTGGCGTTTACGTTATAATATCCATTCTCTATCTTTTCTACCACTTGACGAGGTTTCTGGGTAGTAGCGCCATTATCAAAATATATAAGCGGTTTATCGTATATCTTATGATCCAAGATCGGAAAGTCTTTTCGGATCGCTTGAACGTCTAACATAGTCTTACTTCTTTTTGTCTTAAAATTACGAGAGCCAAAGATACAAAAAAAAGGCTTTCTCGCTGAAAGAAAGCCTTTTTTATCATTACCTAACAGATATTACGCCTACACTTTATCCTCTACTCGCACGTTTACTTTTCTCTTCCAAAGTCAAAGTACGGAGACTCTGTGCGGGCGTTGTCCATCAAAACTGCCAGTTCTTTTACCTTATCGGGATATTTCTCCGCCAGATTCGTATCCTCGTGTATATCATTACTTAAATCATACAGTTCCAATATAGTCTCACCCACGATCGGTTGCCGGATTAGTTTCCATTTACCGGAGCGTAATGCTTCCCGGCCATTCAACTCGTGAAATTCCCAATATAAATAATCATGGGCCTGTTGATTTTTCTTTGATAACAAGGTTGGTAAGAAAGAGATTCCATCCGTCTGCTCGGGCAAAACCGTACCTGTAAGCTCTGCCAACGTAGGCATGACATCCCAGAATGCGCTTATATGATCCGATTGGGCTCCGGCCTTGATCGTACCCGGGCACCATGCCACCATAGGTATACGGATGCCTCCTTCATATACATCCCGTTTGATCCCCCTGAAAGGTCCGTAGCTCTTGAAAAAGTCCGGATCAGCTCCACCCTCATGATGCGGGCCGTTATCGCTGGTAAAAATCACGATCGTATTCTTATCCAAACCCAACTCTTTCAATTCAGCCATTACATCCCCCACGTATTTATCCAACCGGGAGACCATGGCGGCAAAGGAGGCCAAGGGTTTCTCCGAGGTGTTATAACCGCCATACACTTTATCAAACTTACCAATATAAGGAGTCTCCTCGAATGAGTTCTCGTACATCTTATAAATAGAATCATGCGGAAGATTCAATTCCGCATGAGGCAACGTATAGGTAAGCATCGCGAAGAACGGTTGCTCCTTATGATCCCGGATGAACTTCAATGCTTGCTCATGAATCAAATCTTGTGAATATGTTTTGCAAGCATTGTTCTCGTTTTCAGGAAAAAGAACCTTCTCCTCATTATGCCATAAATGATCCGGATAGAAGGAATGCGACTGCCGTTGACAATTATACCCATAAAACTCATCGAAACCCATCTTATTGGGAATGGAGACAGAGCCCGGATTTCCCAATCCCCATTTACCAAAGATACCGGTCGTATAACCGGCCGATTTCATTAATTTACCCAACGTATAGGTATCCTCCCGCATCGGCTGTTGGCCTTCGGGCGTGATCTCCCGGTTTCCCCGGACTTGCGTATGTCCCGTATGCAATCCGGTCATCAAGGAGCAACGGGAAGGGGCACTCACCGTACATCCGGCATAATGCTGCGTGAACAACATTCCCTCCTTCGCCATCCGATCGATATAGGGCGTCTTGATAATCTGCTGGCCATAACAACCCACATCGCCATATCCTAAATCATCGGCAAGGATATATACCACGTTCATAGGACGCTCCGGAGTTTTTTCGCAACCGGACATTCCGACAAGCAGCAATGTCCCGGATATACATAAAGTCAATTGTGTTTTCATATACGTCATAAAATAAGAATATTAGAAACCTATCATGATCTTCTGATCCTGATTCGTAGACAAGCGGTTCGTCCGTACCTTAACCCTTCCCATACGGTCCGAGGCATCGAAGTACCAGCCTTCTTGTCCGGCATTGAACGCTTCGGGGGAGATGGCAGATAGCGGCTTCCCGGCTACGGTTACGTTTGACGGGCTGGACTCCGAGCGGACATCCAATAGGTAAGTACGCTCTTGGTAACGTCCTTTATAATCTCCTTTCGCTTTCGCAATATCCACGGTGATCGTGCCTTTCTCTCCTTTTGGGGAGGAAACAGAGATCAAGGTACAGGCAAACTCGCCTTTCTTATAATCACGGGTGAGACCGTCGTCTTCATATAAATTGAAAGAGGTGTTTCCGTAGGGATATAAGTCCAAGGTCAAGACATCCGCAGGTTTCTCGCCGACATAATTCATATCCGGGTACATCGGGATAATGGCGCCTTGACGGATAAATACCGGGCAAATATCCAGTTTAGCCTCATATTTATCCAACCACTTGCCACCCTCGTATGTCTTTCCGGTCCAATAGTCGTACCATTCTCCGGCAGGGAAGTAAATACTATCGCGTACGTTCTTACGGGTATATACAGGAGCAACCATCATCCACTCGCCACTCATAAATTGATATTGGGTGGTCGTATCACGGGTAACCACGTCATCCGGGAATTCCAGTACCATCGCACGAGCCATCGGTACACCGGTCGTATGCGCCTCATGGCAATAGGTATAGGCGTACGGGTTCAGACGCATCTTCAGCTTTAGGAATTTACGGTTGATATCCGTGTACGGATGCCCATATACCCAAGGCTGACGGTCGGCATCCGCCCAGCCGCTCATGGTCATAAAGATCGGGGTGAAGACCTTCCATTGCAAGTCGCGGGTATAGGTTTTCGGGGAACCGCCGAAGATACCGTCCACATCGCTAGTAGCGGCGTTCATGGCGGAAAGGCCGGCACCCGTGATCGTCGGGATATGGTAACGGATATAATCCCAGTTGCTCACTTGGTCACCGCTCCATACCGTAGAATACCGCTGGGTTCCGGCCCAACCGCAAACAGCCCATACAAAGCCCCGTTCGTTCGTATTGTTCTCGATCCCCTCGAATGCGGATTTACAGCCGTTCAAGGCAAACTCATAGCCTTCTCCAACCCAAGCCACATCCAATTTACACAGGCGGGTACCACATTTACCAACCTCGTAGGCGATCTTATCCACACCATTCTCTGTCCACAAGCCCGTATGGAAGCCTCGTTTACCTAATTCCGTCACAACAGAATCCAATTTCACATAGCCGCAACCATAGCCATCGTTCGGCAAGATCCAGCCACGGGGCATATCATATTCCACATATTTATCAGCAACTTGGCTGATTACGTCCGGGGTGGATTGAGGCCATCCGGTGCGCTGTTCCCCTTTGTTATAGCAGTCGGCGTCTCCCATCGTAAGCATCCACATCGCCGGCATAAAAGGTTTTCCGGTGATATCCGTATAGTCGTTCAATAGGTCTTTCAAGGAAGGGCCGTAGAAGTAGAACGCGTCAAAGCGATTCTCGTTATGCGTCAACTGACTGGTGAAGCCCATCAGCTTAAAGCCATCATCATAGCTCTTGTCCAGCATCTCCGTGCCGTTGAAGGCATAATGGCCCGGGGCAAACGTATTGCGGAATACGCCATATCCTTTCGTGGACATATAGAAGGGAGCCGGGTTAGAGGATTGATCCTCATCCCAACCGGTCACCTCGATATCCGCTTCCTTCCCAGCGTATGAGAAATTACCTTGTTGCATACCGCAACCGTAGAAATCCTCATCACCACTACGGCGCATCGTTTGGGTCGTTTTCAGTCCGAAGGCAAGTGGTTCGGCCTCTTCGTAGATCACGGCACGGTTATTCTTGTCATACATGGCGAAACGAATAGGGTTCTTATAGACACGTACGACACATTGGGGAGTCGTGAACTTATAATAGCTGCCGTTGTCGGCCATGGAGACTCTCGGGTTCTTTACCCCATAATCCACAACGATCGAGTTTGCCGCCGGATTGGTATATTCCCCATCCGGTGCCAACCAGATACGGAAGATATCATCCCGGTAAAACATCAACTTAACCTTAGCGTACCCGGAGACGAACTCATATTCCGTGTTGCTGATCTTATTGAACTTCGTCAACTTACCCAAGTTCATACGGGCGGCGAACAGGTTCGCTTTTAATACGTTGTTTGACGAACGCTCATCCTTCGGGTATTGGATAGCGAACTCTATTTTATAGGAGCCCATCTGGGTTAGGTCGGTAGCGGGGAAAGCTACCTCATATTCCTCTTGTTTAGCGATCGGATGCCCGGAGGCGGTTACCGTGGCGGTTAGTTTCTGACCGTTGTTCAAGGAGGCGGTTACCGTGAAATCCTCATCTACGGGCTGGGAACCAACGTTCTTCAGCTTCACTTTCAACACGTCTTCCTTCGTGAACGTATTCCCGGTTTCTTGGTGTGAGGTCACTTTCTCCAAAGCCAAATCATGTGCGAAAGGCTCTGTCAGCTCAATATCATCGACCATCCAATACCAAGAGAAGATATCCCGCCAGAAGAAACGCAAGTAGACAGTTTTCTGGTTTGCGGCTACCTCGCTGATGTTGATCTCCTCATTCACCGGGGCGTGAAGCTGGGTAGCGGCGGGGATCTTATCCATCACGTTATACTCTTTCCAATTCACCCCGTCGTTGCTGACGCCAACCCAAAGGCCGGCACGTTTTCCGGTGAACCAATTATTCCAACGAAACAAGTGTTGGAATTTCAACACCACATCGTTCTTTCCCGCGCAATCGATAGCGCTGGTCTGGAAATAGCCGTTCGGGTATTCCTCCCGTTGATTCCACTTCGTGATCTCCTCCCCGGTGACTACGCCCGGCCGGAATTGCATATGATAGCCACGACTCGTGGATGCGATGGGGGGTGCTTGTTGCTCGAACTGGAAAGAGCCGGGATAAGGCTGATCGGTTACAATCCATTCACACTTTGCCGATTTCGTTGAATCGACAATCATCCAGCCGTCGGGTAATTTCCCGGCGGAGAAATCTTCTTTCCAAAAACTTTGTTGTGCGGACAGGGAGGAAACGCAACCTGTCAGAAGCATGGATACAATTAGACTTTTTATCATTTGAATTAGTTGATTAGATTTAGGCAGTAAAGATAGTCTTAATTTACGAGGGTTCGCAAACGTTCGCGTGATTTTTATTCTCTTTTCGCTGGGCGGAAACGTGTTATTATCAATGGAATCCTTCTATCTTCGCGTATGTACAACCTTGTCATATAAATCAATAAACATATATCATGAACAGACATTTATTCTTGAGCCTTTTACTGGCCCTTTTCGCTTCCAGTACGCTTTCAGCCGATAACCTTAAAATCGAGCCGGCCTTCTGGTGGAGCGGTATGAAGAACCCGGAACTCCAGCTGATGGTGTATGGTAAGGATATCGCTGGATATCTCCCTAGCGTGAAATATCCCGGCGTACAGTTGAAAAGCTCGGTAGCGTTGGAAAGCCCGAATTACCTATTGATCTATCTGGACGTGGAAAAGGCCAAGCCCGGCAGGTTTGATATCACGTTCACGAAGGACAAAAAGAGTTTCAATTACTCGTATGAATTGAAGGCCCGTAAACCGAACGCCGATCGGATCAAGGGGTTTGACTCTTCCGACGTGCTTTATCTCATCATGCCGGATCGTTTCGCGAACGGAGATCCCTCGAACGATCAGATCCCGATGCGCACCGCTTATAAGGTAGACCGTAACAGCCCGAACGCCCGTCACGGAGGTGACTTGGCCGGTATCGAACAGCATTTGGATTATATCGAAGATCTGGGCGTTACCGCTATCTGGCTGAACCCGGTATTGGAGAATGATATGGAGGGAGGCTCTTATCACGGATATGCCACGACGGATTATTATCGGGTAGACCCACGCTTCGGCACGAACGAGGATTACGTCCGCTTGATCGAGAAGACACACGAGCGGGGTATGCGTGTCGTAATGGATATGATCTTCAACCATTGTGGGAGCGATCATCCTTGGATGAAAGATATCCCTAGCCACGACTGGTTTAATAATCTCGATAACTACGTGCAGACCAACCACGATAAAGAGGCTTATTTCGATCCTTACGTCTCGGATTATGATAAGGAGACGATGCTGAACGGCTGGTTTGTCCCGAGCATGCCGGACTTGAACCAAAAGAACCCACATGTAGCCAAATACCTTATCCAGAACTCTATCTGGTGGATCGAGTATTGCGGCGTGGATGGTATCCGTCAAGATACGTATCCGTATGCCGACGTGGACATGATGCGGAATTGGTGTACGGAGGTCATGAACGAGTATCCGGAGTATAACATCGTAGGCGAGGCGTGGATGAACTACACGATCGGTTCCGCTTATTGGCAGAAAGGCAGCCGGTTGAACTTCGGACAGGATACCGAGCTGAAATCGGTAATGGATTTCCGCTTGATGGGTATCGCGAGCAAGGCGTTCCATGAGGAGACTGGGTATTCCGGAGGCTTGCATACGATCTTCGAGCATATGTGTTATGATTATGTATATCCCGATATCTATAACGTATTGCGTTTCTTGGAGAACCATGATACGGATCGTTTTCTTCCCTCCATGCCCGAGTCTGTCAATGATTTGTACGCGTTCAAGCAAGGGGTGACATTCTTGTTGACGATCCCCGGTATTCCCCAGCTCTATTACGGGCAGGAGTTGCTGATGAATGGCACCAAGGAGAAGGGAGACGGATATATCCGCTTGGATGTTCCCGGTGGCTGGCCCGGCGACAAGGTGAATCAATTCGAGGCATCCGGTCGCAGCGAGGTGCAAAATGACGCATGGAATTTCCTCCGGACTTTATTGAAATGGCGCAAGGGCAACGATATAATCGCTAAGGGCAAGATGAAACATTTCATGGTGAACCAAGGTGTCTATGTTTACGAGCGCAGTCTGGATGGCCGGAGCGTATTGGTCTTGATGAATGGCAGCGATAAGGAGGTGAACCTCCCGTTGGCCCGCTATGCGGAAGTATTGCGAGGTAAAACCTCCGGAAAAGAGATATTAACCGGAAAGGAGATTCCATTGGGAGACGAATTATCCTTGGCACCGAAAGGGATCTTCGTACTGGAAATGTGATGCCATTAGCCCCGATGATTTTTCATTCGAGGACCTATTCATAGATTACTAATAATTAAATCGGGAGGCCTTAAACCTCCCGATTTTCTTTTCATATATACTATTTTAATCGCTTTTCAAGAATCAATTGATGCCTGCATTGAATGCCGTTCTCCCAGATAGGCTCGGCATAGTTCCGTACGAAATAATCGCGATCTACGGCTACCAAGTCAAAGCCTTCCTGTTGATAAAGCATCATCGGGCCGGCGGCTGAGGTTCCGGTGCAAATACGCAAAAGCTCGACACCTTGGGCCGGAGCCCATTTATTAGATACATGCCGTAATAGTTTCCGGGCGATTCCTCGCCGACGGAAGATATCCGCCACGGCAAGGTTCATGATCTCCGCCTTGCCACCCTCCTCCTTGCGAACTACGATCACGCCGGCAACGGAATTTCGTACCGTAGCGATAAAGCAATCCGAATCCTTTAGGTAAGCCTCTACTTTCTCCCGATCCGGATCGGCTTCCAGCAGTAACTCATAAGGAGGAAATAAAGCTACTTGTATCTCCGGCTCCCCGCCCACGACGATCTCTACTATATTTCCGTCAGGATCTCGGATTACACCCTCATAGTAACCATCCCCGGAAGTGCGGGTCTCACCGGCGATCGTGTATCCATCCATCCGGAAACGTTCGATCATTTGATCCACTTGCTCCTTCGTATCCGCATGAAAGGCCAGATGAGCCAAGCCGATATGATCCTTGTCGTAAGCCTCAGTAATATCTTGCCGTTGCATGATCTCCAAAGCGGGGCCACTCTCGAAAGAGACGAAATAAGAGGCGAACCCTTTCTTTGGATTCACATATTTCTCATTACTCTTACCGTTGAAATACTTTACATAGAAATCCCGTAAACGTTCCAGATGATTCGTCCATAGGGCGATGTGTGTTAACTGCATAAGTTGGAGGTTTTAATTTGTCACTGCCAAAGATATAAAAAAATCAGACATGGTTCCCTACATTATCGTCGGGATAATCCATGTCTGATTACTGTTTTCTTCTTATTCGCGATTATTTACAAATCCGGCAACCGGCGCATTTAGCCAGTTCACCGCGGAAACGTTTCTCTACCAGTTTATGCAAACGGTCTTTCAACGCCTCCAAGCGTACATGGTCGATCACGTCGGAAGTGAAAGCCACGCTCAATAACATACGGGCCTCGTCACGCGGGATACCGCGGCTTTGCATATAGAACAAGGCGTTCTCATCCAACTGGCCGGTAGTCATACCGTGCGAGCATTTTACGTCGTCCGCGTAAATCTCCAGTTGCGGCTTGCTATACATACGTGCCTCACGGGTAGCGCACAGATTACGGTTCGTCTGGTAAGCGGCGGTCTTCTGGGCATCCTCTTTCACCAAGATACGTCCGCTGAAGACACCTACGGCATGATCATTCAGTACGTTCTTGAACAACTCGTTGCTGGTACAATTCGGGACCGCGTGGGTAATATGGCTATAGGTATCCATCTGTTGCTCCTTGTCCAGAACGGACATACCGCATAAGGTAGACTCGGCATACTCGCCATTCAGTTCCACGTAATAATTGTTGCGAGTCAAGCCATTCGTCAACGTAATGCCGTTTACCAAGACATTGGTCGAGGCCGCCTGCTTTACGTGTACGGAAGAGAAACGGGTCGTAGACTCGCTGCTTTCTTCCAAATCATAATAATCAAAGCGAGCACCTTCCTCCGCGAAAATCTCAACCACTTGAGTCGCCAAGAATTTCACGTCGTCGATACTATGATCGCAAACCAATAGCTTCGCTTCCGAATGAGGTTCCATAATCACCAGAACACGACGGTTCGCCATCGTATCCACATCGCTACGGAAAATATTCACCAATTGGATAGGACGCTCAACCACGACATTTTTCGGTACATACACCACGAAACCATCTTGGGTTAACATCGTATTCAACGCGATAATACCATCCTTGCTACTCGGCGCCGCCTTTCCGTAATACTTGGAAGCGATCTTCGGATATTGCTCCGTAAAAGCCTTCAACCCTCCAGCATACACGCCTTCCGGCAAATGCGCTTTTGGCAATTCCTTATCGTAAAACGTATCGTTCACGACAAAGTATAACGACGTGCTTAAGTTCGGCACGTCACAACGGAACACGTCATAAGGATTCACCGGGATAGCGACCCGGTTGATATTCAAACCGTAATCCGGAGCGAACGCTTGGGCTACATCCGTATATTTATAATCCTCGCTTCTCGTGGAGGGGAATCCGAGTCGCTCAAAGTTCGCCAAGGCATCAGCCCTAAGGGCATTCATCACCGGCGTACTATGACGACATACCAGATCCTCACATTGGGCGAAAAGATCGATATATTGTTGCTCGGCCTTCATATTACTCATCTCCCATCTCTTTCTTGATCCAGTCGTAACCTTTCTCTTCCAGTTCCAAGGCCAATTCCGGACCGGCGGTCTTCACGATACGGCCTTTGTAAAGCACATGAACCACATCCGGCTTGATGTAATCCAGCAGACGCTGATAGTGCGTGATTACGATAGCGGCATTCTCCGGAGTCCTCAACTGGTTCACGCCATGCGCTACGATACGCAAGGCATCGATATCCAAACCACTATCCGTCTCATCCAAGATCGCCAATTTCGGCTCCAGCATCGCCATCTGGAAGATCTCGTTCCGCTTTTTCTCTCCACCGGAGAAACCTTCGTTCACGCTACGGCTGGCCAGTTTATTATCCAGCTCGACGATCGCACGTTTCTCACGCATCAATTTCAAGAAGTCCGTAGCCGAAACCGGTTCCAGACCGTTATATTTACGGTGCTCGTTCAACGCCGCACGCATAAAGTTCACCATACTAACTCCCGGGATCTCGACCGGATATTGGAAGCTCAAGAAAATACCCTCACGGCTACGATCCTCGGGAGAAAGATCCAGCAGATTCTTACCGTTGAAGATAACCTCTCCTTCCGTTACCTCAAAAGCGGGATTACCTACCAATACACTACTTAACGTACTTTTTCCGGAACCGTTCGGTCCCATGATAGCATGTACCTCACCCGCTTTCACCGACAGGTTGATACCTTTCAATATCTCTTTGCCATTTACGTTGGCATGTAAATTCTTAACCTCTAACATCTTTTCTAATTGAAAATTGAAAGTTGAAAATTGAAAATTATTCTATCCTACGCTGCCTTCCAGCGAGATCGTTAGTAATTTCTGAGCCTCGACGGCGAACTCCATCGGTAACTTATTCATTACCTCGCGGGCATATCCATTCACGATCAAACCGACAGCCTCTTCTACCGAGATACCCCGTTGCTGGCAGTAGAACAATTGCTCCTCGCTGATCTTACTCGTCGTAGCCTCATGCTCCACGATCGCCGTCTCATTCTGAATATCAGCGTAAGGGAACGTATGAGCTCCACAAGTAGAGCTTAGTAACAAACTATCGCATTGGCTATGGTTACGGGCGCCTTCCGCACGGGCGGACACCTTTACCAATCCCCGATAGCTATTCTGGCTATGACCGGCAGAGATACCCTTGGATACGATCGTACTTTTCGTATTCTTACCCAGATGGATCATCTTCGTACCCGTATCGGCCTGTTGGTAATTATTGGTCACGGCAACCGAGTAAAACTCACCTACCGAGTTATCACCCGCCAAGATACAGCTCGGATATTTCCAAGTGATCGCCGAACCGGTCTCTACTTGCGTCCAAGAGATCTTGCTACCCTCACCTTTGCACAAACCTCGTTTCGTCACGAAGTTATAGATACCGCCTTTACCTTCCTTATCACCCGGATACCAGTTCTGTACGGTAGAATACTTCACCTCAGCACGCTCGTTCGCCACGATCTCCACGATAGCGGCATGCAATTGGTTCTCGTCACGCATCGGCGCCGTACATCCTTCCAGATAACTTACATACGCCTCATCGTCAGCGACAATCAAGGTACGCTCGAACTGTCCGGTATTAGCGGCATTGATACGGAAATACGTACTCAACTCCATCGGGCAACGTACGCCCTTCGGTATATAAACAAACGAACCGTCCGAGAACACGGCCGAATTCAAGGCGGCGAAGAAATTATCACGATAACCAACCACGCTGCCCAAATACTTCTGCACCAAGTCCGGATGATGTTGTACAGCCTCGCTGAACGAACAGAAAATAATCCCCTTCTCCGCGAGATTCTCCTTGAAAGTAGTCTTCACGGAAACACTATCCATCACGGCATCTACCGCCATTCCGCTTAAATGCTTCTGTTCTTCCAAAGGAATACCCAGTTTATCGAATGTTTTCAACAACTCAGGATCTACCTCATCCAAGCTCTTTGGTCCCTCTTTTTTCTTAGGGGCGGCATAATAGATAATGTCCTGATAATCGATCGGCGGGATATTCAAGTGAGGCCATGTAGGCATCTCCAACGTCTGCCAATGGCGAAAAGCCTTCAAACGGAACTCGAGTAACCATTCCGGCTCGTTCTTCTTGGCAGAGATAATACGGACTGTCTCCTCGTCTAATCCACGATGGATCACCTCCGTATCAATATCGGTAACGAAGCCGTATTTATAATCTCCGCTCGTTACCTCATTAATTATATGATTTGAATCCTGCATAATTAAAAATTAACCATTGATAAAAGCCCTTCATTCTCCTAATGAAAACAAATTATGTGGGAAAATTGTTGGTACTATTTGCTTCACGCTATAATAAAAACGAGATTCTATCTTTGATTGGCGATGAATCAAGACTGATCCACGATCCACGAACTCCAGCGCATTCAACAGCAAACTGGTAAAGACCAAAACGACCAGCAACCCGAAAAAACCACCAAACAAATGGTTGATAACGCTCAACGGTGTCGCCCCTACCACCTTGGTAACCAGTTCACCCGCTAGGATAAATACCCCCATAATCAAGATAAAACCCGCTATATAACTCAAGATCGTAACCCCTTCTTCCGGAAACCAACCCAACGCCAAGATATATCCTTTCAGCCAAGCCGCCGCTTTCCCGCAGAAAAAGATCGCGATCACTAGGGCTATAAGCGAAACAACCTGTTTGATGATTCCATCAAACAGGCCTTTCACAAATCCTATCCCTGCCAGACATAGCAATGTAATGTCCAACCAGTTCATCGTTATAACGTCTTCTTAATTTCTGTCTCTTCGTA
>OGYA01001671.1_pt1 | contig 14285 bp, 5 predicted proteins | sample 1576401 | NCBI WGS metagenome assembly OGYA01 (sample SAMEA3541485, study PRJEB24748) | human gut metagenome | biome: human gut; feature: human-associated habitat; material: faeces | place: China | collected 2012 | reverse complement strand
TTCGTTTAGACTAGCCGTTTTCATACTCCAAATATCATTTCAATCTATCATTCATCTACTTTTATAGTATAGCATTATTTAATGTACGGGCGTACATTAATATTATATTAAACGAGTTATCCGGAATTTACGGATTGTCATTGTGACACTTTGTAAATTAAAGCCTTTGAGAATCGAATTTTCCGGGAGATTATACATATAGTTCCGTAAAACGAGAAAAAATATTCGCAAGTAGTTATTCCATAACAAGATAACGGAATATGCCCTTTCATTCTGGCGAAAATTATTCATCCTAATTCATATTCTTAAGGCTAAAACCTGTAATTCATCCGTATGTGAAGGTCATTTCTATCGTATGCGATGGGGATTACTACCGTATGTATCACCTAATACATACGGTTACGTCGGCTAAAACATACAGTTGCGTTGGCTAACGCATATATTCGCATGGGCAAACACCACCTTTCTCACCGGAAAAGCGACCCTTTACCTATAAATAAGAGACAAAAAGGCCCTTTTCACCTATTTCTTCTCTCTGGTTAGACTTCTCCAAAGAAGAGGTATGTCAAACAAACAGCCTTGTTTCGCACAAACTGTCATGATTATCGCCGCTTCGCTTACCATCCATCCGCAAAGGCAATAACAGAATAATCGACATAGAAAAGCCCCGCAAGATAACTGAACCGCATCCCAAAGCCACTGAGAAGACCTTGTTGGTTCCGGTATAAAAAGGCTTTCCAAGTGATTAGTTATTCACTTCCCAAGCCGTTAGTTAGCGGCTAAGTATAGCCGCTAGTTATTCACTCGACAAGCCATCAGTTATTCATTTCAGCAGCCAATGAGAGGGCCCGTTTATTGGTTATCAAGGCCTGTACAGGCACATGTTTCCCGCATTTAAAATAAGCTCTGGCTTACATTTGACGCGGAAAGCCTCATTAACCCACCTTTAGCTTTAAGGTTGTATCCTTTATGCGTTCACTATATCTCGTCTTCACTCAAACTACACAAGGTGTTTCCGAAAAAAGACGTACGTGTTTTTTTAAAGCCTAAATGAATGCCCCATATAATAAAAATCGTATCTTTATCGCCAAAGATGGAAAAGAGCCATCTATATCCTATTAATCACTAAAACCTATAAACACTATGGGAAAATTTATCAACCCCTTCACCGATTTCGGCTTCAAGCATATATTCGGCAGGGAAATGGACAAGGACATTTTAATCGAGTTCCTGAACGACCTCCTCGAAGGGGAGCATACGATCACGGACCTGAGGATCATGAACAATGAGCGATTGCCCGAGACAGAGCAAGGAAGGAAGGTCATCTTCGATATCCATTGCGAGACCGACAAGGGCGAACGGATCATAATCGAGATGCAGAACAGGGAACAGCCCCACTTCAAGGACAGGGCCTTATACTACCTCTCGCACTCGGTGGTGGAACAGGGTATAAAGGGAACATGGGACTATGAGCTGGCGGCCGTGTACGGAGTATTCTTCTTGAACTTCACGCTCGACGAAGAGAACGGGTCAGACAAAAACGGGAAGGAGGGAAAATTCCGAAGGGACATCATATTGGCGGACCGGGAGAACGGACAGGTATTCAACCCCAAGTTCCGCCAAATCTATATTGAGCTTCCTCGATTCAACAAAGAGGAGGAAGAATGCGAGACAGATTTTGAACGTTGGATTTATGTACTAAAGCATATGGATACATTAGACAGAATGCCTTTCAAGGCACGCAAGGCCATATTCGAGCGGTTGGAACGCATCGGATCCATGGCGAACCTCACCCCCAAACAACGAGCGCAGTACGAGGCGGAGTGGAAGATGTATAATGATTATTATAACACCTTGGACTTCGCCGTCGAGAAAGGCATGAAAAAAGGGATGGAAGAAGGCATGGAAAAAGGACTGCAAAAAGGAAAAGAATCTACGGCACGTAATATGAAAGCCGAGGGAATAACCCCTCTTATCATTCAAAAATGTACCGGCCTTTCCCTTGAGGAAATAGAGCGACTATAAAACAAAATCCCTTCAGCCTCCATCCGTTTTTAACGTATAGTTATCAAAGGGAGAGACTGAAGGGATTTTTTATATTTATAAACGATCTAAAAGCTACTCCTCACGCTGCTTCTTCCATTCCTCCGCACACTCTTCCAAGGCCTTATACCAAGCCTGGCCGAACTTACGGATCAAGGGTTCCTTGAGGAACTTATAAACCGGCAATTGCTCTTTCTTTCCTAAGATCTCCGCTGCCTTACAAACGCTCCAGCGATGATAGTTCACGGCCTTGAAATCCCGATACTGAGTGACACGTATCGGGTAAAGATGGCAAGAAACAGGCTTATAGAAATCCGTCTTACCTTCCCGGTATGCTTTCTCGATAGCGCATTTACAAGTACCATCGGCGTCGTAACAGGTAAAGACACAATCTTTGCCGTTCACGATAGAGGTAACCGTATCGCCTTCCTCATCGATATAAGCTACGCCTTGCTTATGAATGACCTCTTGAGCTTTCGGGGATAAATCATCCCAGATAATGGGCAATACTTTCTGGAGCTTCGCCAACTCCGAATCCTCTAATGGAGCGCCGGAATCTCCTTCCACGCAGCACTCCCCCTTACATTTGGAAAGATCACATAAAAAATAACGCTCGATAACGTCAAGACTTACTAAAGTGTCATCTATCTGGATCATAAGATGCGCCTAGCTCTTATTTAATCAATGACTTGCCAGTCATCTCCTTCGGCTGTTTCAAGCCCAAGATGTGAAGGATTGAAGGAGCCACATCGGCCAAGATACCATCCTCTACTTTAGCGTCCTTGTTGGCTGTCACATAAACGAATGGAACAGGGTTCAAGGAGTGAGCCGTATTCGGAGTGCCATCCTCGTTCAAGGCGTGATCCGCATTACCATGGTCAGCAATGATGATTACCTCATAGTCGTTGGCTTTAGCGGCCTCAACCGTATCGTGCAAGCAAGCGTCGATCGTTACGACCGCTTTCTCGATCGCTTTGTAGATACCCGTATGGCCTACCATATCACCGTTGGCGTAGTTCACTACGATGAAATCGAATTTCTTCGTATTGATAGCGTCCACCAATTTATCTTTCACCTCGAAAGCGCTCATTTCCGGTTTTAAGTCGTAAGTAGCCACTTTAGGAGAAGGGACCAAGATACGCTCCTCGCTATCGAACGGAGTCTCGCGGCCGCCGTTGAAGAAGAAAGTCACGTGAGCGTATTTCTCTGTCTCGGCGATATGTAACTGAGTCTTACCTACGTTTGCCAAGAACTCACCCAGCGTATTATTTACGTTCTCTTTGTCGAACAAGATATGAACACCCTTGAAGCTAGCGTCATACGGAGTCATACAGAAATATTGCAAGCCCGGGATCGTATGCATACCAGCCTCCGGCATATCTTGCTGAGTCAATACAACCGTAAGCTCTTTCGCACGGTCGTTACGATAGTTGAAGAAGATCACGACATCGCCTTCCTCGATAACAGCAACCGGCTTTCCGTTCTCAACGTGAACGATCGGCTTGATGAACTCGTCCGTTACACCCTCGGCATACGACTCTTCCATCGCTTTTACCATGCACTCGGCTTGCTTACCCTTACCTTCGACCAATAAATCGTAAGCCTCTTTCACACGTTCCCAACGTTTGTCACGGTCCATAGCGTAATAACGTCCGATAATAGAAGCGATCTTACCGCCGGTAGTCTTCAGATGATTCTCCAACGTCTCGATAAAACCTTTACCACTCTTCGGGTCCGTATCACGACCATCCATGAAACAATGAACATAAGCCTTGCTGATTCCGTATTCCTTGGCAATATCCGTCAACTTCAAAAGATGCTCCAAAGAGCTATGTACACCACCATCGGAAACCAAGCCCATGAAGTGGATCTGCTTATTATTCTCTTTCGCATAGCCATAAGCACGTTTGATCTCCGGGTTCTCCATGATCGTATTCTCGCGGCAAGCGATGTTGATCTTCACCAAATCTTGGTAAACGATACGGCCAGCACCGATGTTCAAGTGGCCCACCTCAGAGTTACCCATTTGTCCGTCAGGCAAACCAACGTTCTCGCCAGAAGCCTGTAACTGTGAGGCTGGATAAGTTTTCAATAACTCGTCCCAATATGGAGTCGGCGTGTTAAAGATCACGTCGTCTTTACCTTTGTCACCAATTCCCCAACCATCACAGATAATTAAAAGTGCTTTTTTGCTCATGATTGCTAATTTATTATATTGATTATGTTTTTAACCTTTACGATCGCGAAGATAATCAATTCCATCGTATTATTGTTTCTCTCAATGTATTACTTTTGTGGCAGGAATGGAAAAGAATATACAAGACAAGGATTTGGGAGTCATAACGCTCCGTACCACTCCCCGGGCCACTCGATACACGCTCAAGATATCAAAAGGAAAGATAACCGCCACGATGCCACCCGGGGGAGACGAGAAACGTATGATCGCTTTTATCATGGAGAACAAGGCCCGGCTGGTAAAAGCGCTCCAGAAGCATCCGGCCCGGCCCCTGCTCGACGAAAGATCGGAGTTACAGGCTACGACATTCCGCTTGCATATCTTCCGCACCGAGCGAAGTAATTTCTACATGAGATTGGAAGATGGGGTACTGCATATCGCTTGTCCGAATGAGACTCGTTTCGAAGAGGAAGAGGTGCAATCCTTACTGAAATCCATGCTGGAGAAGGCGCTCCGCCACGAGGCGAAACGGTTGTTGCCGGAACGTATCACGCTATTGGCAAGGCAACATGGATTTATGTTGACCGGGGTGAAAATCAATAATAGCAAAACGCATTGGGGAAGTTGTACAATGAAGAAGAGCATTAATCTCTCGCAATCATTAATGCTTCTTCCTTGGCATTTGGTGAATTATGTATTATTGCATGAGCTTTGCCATACGATAGAGATGAACCATAGCGAAAGATTCTGGAAACTGATGGATAAGGTGACGGACAATCAAGCGATTCGTTTACGAAGCGAATTGAAAAACTATCACATGTTGTAGAGACGGAGCGTGCTCCGTCTCCCACCGTCTGAGGGGATTCCTTGTTACCATTTTGAGGGGATGAGACGGAGCACGCTCCGTCTCTACAACCGGGTGAATTGTCAGAAATTGGCTCCTACTTGCAGAATGAAAGTCCGGGGTGCGCCGACATCCATCGGACGGGCGCTATAACGCTTGTTTAAGAGGTTGTTCACTAGTCCTTGCACATGGATATTCTTCGTCACTTTCATCCCGACACGCATATCCATGACGAAATATCCTTTATTGTTCTCTGCCCAATAATCATGTAAGTTTCCGAATAGCATCGAACGCATATAATCCATCAGGTTAGGCTCCGCTTTCATACGCTCATCGACCATAAAATAATCGACCGCCAATGTCTTGCTTTTCCATGACATATTCGTTCCGATATTAAACCGTTTCCATTCCAGATCAAATACCCCCTTTACGGAATGTTTCTGGCGATATTTTAAATACTTGCTGTCATTCGATTTCGAACGCATCGCCATTAAGTCATCATTCGCTTCCTCCTCCGCGTTCCGTGAATCCACGTCCATATCGATCGGATTCGTATAAACATACCCCAAAGTATATGCCAGACGAGTATCACGGTTAAACTCATACACACCCGAGGTAGACAAGTCTACCCCATAAATCTCCGCCCGGCCTACGTTCGTGAACTGAGCGCCGATTCCTAAGCCGTCGCCGCTAGAGAACGCATTGAACAACTTGGAAAGCCCATCGATATAATCGAAGGTCTTATTATTAAACAGGCCGAAACGGAACTCGATCATATCCTTGTAACGGGTATAAAAGCCGGCCACATCGACAAAGCCCTTCAAATTGCCGAACTTATAGCCTTGCTTGAAACCAAGTTCGGCATTATAACCTTGCTCCGCTTTCAATTCAGCGTTCGGGAAAGCTCCCACACCTCCGATATCCTTCAGGATAAACTTCTCCGTAACGGACGGATAACGGTATCCCTGTCCGAAAGATGCCCGGATAAAACTATACTCACCCAATTCATAATTCAAGCCTCCACGGAAAACAGGTTTTACCGGAACCTTCGCCCCGAAAATCTTCGTCTCCGCTTCCCGGTAGAAATCATCGACCCGGTAATACTCCAGACGAACACCGACCGAGACGTTCAAACGATCGATAAACTTATGATCATATTGCAGGAAGGTAGCCACATTATCGCTACTATGCTGCCCGGTCACTTTCGAATCCGCATGAATACGCTCATAAGTACCTCCAACCGTGAGTTGTGAATGATCGAACTTCTTGCTGAATTGGTAATCCAGATTATAGGAATAAGTATGATCCGTAGCCTCCGGCGCTTTTTTCTCCACCGGCTTCATGGCATCTACCAACCAAGCCCCTACGTTATTCTTATCGGGTAGCGGAGTACGTCCCATCACCCAAGAAATCAAGTCCATATAATCCGCCGAGGTAGCTGTCGGGAAAAAATGATTTCCCAACTTGCCCAATTCACCCATCAATCCGCTCACCTTCCCGTTCATCACCTCCGGCAAATACGGTAAGAAGGTCGGCAATAACTCGGTTTGCCAGTTTTGCGCCATATTGATAATCTCCGGAACAGATGAGATATCAAAACCCATATTATTCGTTATGTCAAAAAGAGACTTATCCGTGGTATGCGTGATGATACGGCTTCCCCGATGGAAGAAACGCCCCTTGAAACGATGAGTCGTTCCTTTTTCCGAATTTGTATAATTCAAGAAAGGATCTATATAAAATGTATTCTCACGGCGTCCCATATTCGCCAGCGGAGATTGAATATAGGGCTCCTCCGGAGAACGCCAGATAAAGAAACCAGTATAATCGTTATACAAGTAATTCACGTTCACACCATAGTTCAACCCTTGTACCCGGGGATCGTGATACGTAAGATTCCCACCGACCCGGACACGGCGGTTGTAATTATCCTGCCGATACCCGTCGTCCAAGAATGTATTAGCCCCCACTGTCAAATCAAAATTCTTGATCCTACGGGAATGAGAGAGATCCAAGCCTCCATATAAAGGCGTCCCGTCTTGGCGCGGCTTCCCATACAATCCTCCTTGTACGTTCACCTGTGTTACCGGATCTAATCCGGGGCGTTTCGTTTTCACGTGAATCAAACCATTCAAGGCAGAAGAGCCATATAATACGGAAGAGGCCCCTTTCAGTACCTCTACTTGATCGACGTTCTCCATCGGGATCATATTCCAGTTTATCTCGCCGGAACCCGGAGTTAGCACCGACATTCCGTCCACCAGAATCAAGCAACGGCTACCCACGCCATAGGTCCATCCCGTACCACCGCGTACGGAAGGTTGCCGGTCCGTTACGTCCACTCCGGAGATATTCTTCAGTACATCCGTTAAATCTTTCGGAGACTGACGAGTGATATCTTTCGCTTTCAATAATTCCATAGAGACGGTGATATCGCTTAGCTTTTGCTCATAACGCCCGACGCTCACGACGACCTCGTCCATCATGTTTGAGTTTGTTCGCAAGGATACGTCATGCGTCAAGAACTCTCCCGGATCTACTTTCACGGGAACGCTCAACGTTTCATATCCCAGATAGCTAAAAGTCAATACAGCGTCGCCATCCGTCACTTTCAGCTCATAATAACCGTTTATATCAGACACGGTTCCTCTCGTCCCTCCTTTGTCCTTATAAAAAACGTTCACACCGGCTAAAGCTTCCTTGCTCTCCGCATCCTTAATATGCCCTTTCACGTCTTGACCGAAAGAGGTATGGGTGATCAGGAGAAGAAATAATATCAATTTGTAAGTATTCTTCATATCCAAATTATATTTCGCGCAAATATAAAGGTTTATTCCATACCGCTAGACAGATATTTAAAAACAGACCAAGAAGTCCTGTAAATAGACTATACTCTTTTTATTGCGCTAAGGAGAACCGTAAACTAATACCATAGTTCGAGTTCGATGTCGGGTAAGAAGATGTGGACACGATCGGCTCATTGATCTGTAAATCATAGAACGCTCTCAATGTCAGGGCACGACTTAACCCGTAATCCGCGGAGAACTGGATGGTCTTGGCGATATTCCCGCTGGTAGCCTGCGTAAACTGATCCTCTATCTTACGGATCAACGATTGCATTTTACGGTAAGAGAAATCTAAGCGGATCGTAAGATCATTACTGAAGTCCCGTGTCTTTTTCATTTTCAACACCTTGTTAAACTCAGTCAACTTATATCCTACTCCTATCACGAATTCGTTGGAAAGCGCTTCCACCAATTGGTAAGAGGAAATATTCAAGCTTAAGTTACGAGTCTTGCGCAACTCAAATTTACCTGTTATATTATTCAATAAAGTAGCGTCCACACCAAACAACGGGCTGAATCCTTCCGTGATACTCACGGCCGCTATATCATAAGGAGACGACGGCGTAGGATTACCTGTCTGGATATCGCGGATATATCCCAAACCATCCTGCCCGGCATCTACCCAATCCAAGAAGGAGGAAAACGCACCTACGCTATAGGAACAACGATATTGATGACTTAACATCATACTCTTAAAGTATTTGCGGATAACCGGTATACGGATCAAGCCATCATACGTAACACGCCAGTTCGGTAGCAGGCTCTTAACAGACGGGAAGGCTGACAAGCCTACCTTATTCGGGTCCTTACCCGTATAAGCCGCCAAGAAAGCAGGTACCAATACCTCCATGGAATTCAGGCTTACGCCTCCCCCTACGGCTGGATCATAAGGTTTTCCCGCTAAAGCATGCCCCGCCATAAAACCGGAGCTCGGATAAACCGTACCAGAATAGGTATCCATCAAACGCTGGGCGATCACGCTACGATGAGCGATAAATTTATCGAACGCTTTCGAGGAATAACCGTTATTAGCGTTTCCGCTGCCGCCGAAAGCGCTCCCCAAGGCAATCGTAGTCATCGTGAAGCTACCTCCCATCTGCTCGGGCATACCGTCTTGCATATAATAGATATCGGTACTACGGGTATCTACCCGGTTTGCGTTCAAATCAATCTTCAAGCCGGCTATAGGTTCTAGATTCGCACGGATCGTAAGATTCTTCGCGCTATTGATCATGGCGGGCGTCGTCATATTCTCATTCTTTACCAACCAGCCCCTCTCGTCCGCCTCATCGATAAAACTCCTTCTTACCGCTCCAAAGGCAAAACCGAGTCCCGGAGCCAAAGTTCCTGTACGCCGTTGTCCGAACATATCGCCAACCTCCGGAGCGTAACCACTCAACATCATACCGTCTACCAACGAATATTGTATGTTTACCCGACGTACCATCATCAAGAAACGGCTACTATATTCAGCGACTTTTGTTAAAGTTCCCTCCAAAGGCTGAGGACCAGGCACAATTGTCAGCTTCAAATGAGCCGTATCTTTATTCAAGATCATGACTTGGGCATAATTGATCGGCTTATATTTAATTGAATAGACCTTCCCATCCGCTCCACGTGCCGTGATACGAACCTTCTTCGTAAACATTCCATGCTGCACGATCGTTCCACTATCCGGGCTCAATTGAATCTCTTTCTCTAGTTTCACCTCTTTCTTCTTTTTCTCCGGTTGACGAGCGCTTACCCGGGAAGAGGCCATAAATTTCTGGTTGATCTTCTTCAGATATTTATTCTTATTGTACAATGACTGCAAATTGAAACTACCCTGCCAGTCAAATTGACGTTGGTTCTTTATTATATTACCCTGTTCCAGTTCAACACTAGCGACATTGGCTCCACGATCCCAGTTGTACGTGGCATTATAAGTCAATGAACTATTTACCCAGTCTAATGCCGGTATGAATTGCAATGGCATATTCCAAGTGACATTAAACGTTTGGTCATATTTCAAAGGAGTACCCAAATCACGGATACTTTGCTTCACGGAATCCTTCCATACCTGATAATCATCCGGATTCAATTTCTTATTAACTTGAACATTCGGTTCCTCGATACGGGCATTCGTACCGGAAGTAAACGTCATGCTCAGATTATTCGTAAAGTCCCAACGCAAACTGAAGGCACGGTCCCACAAGAAATTGTGACTGAATGAGAGCAACTGGTTACCTCCATCCGTAGAACTTGTCAAATCCCTTAGCTTAATCTCATAGTAATTCCGCATCATCGCCGTCTGGAAACTAATATTCGACGGAACGTAATTCAGTCCGAATTGCTTGATATATTTCGTATATCCATTATTCTTCTTCAGCTTCTCGAAGGGTCGGAACGGTTTCACGTAAGGCGTATAATTATAAGCGAAATTACCCCGGTAATCCTTGGTTGTCTCATATTCGGTCTCCGGGTTCTTCTTACTGTTCTGGCTATAAGAGTAACCTAACGAGAAGTTCGCCGGATCATACGGCATCGGGTTCTTGCTACGGATATCTACCTTTACGTTATTGAAAGAGACGCTCTTAATAGTGGTCTGATCCAAAGAATAACTCTTGATGGAGTCTTTCTCGGCTTGGGTCTCTACCGCATCCAAAGCGTCCGAAAGCTTAATATCCTCATTCAACGGATCATACTCAGGAGTTGTAGTCTCTTTCGAATAAGCATAGTAAAAAGGTATGCTAACCTTTGCTTTCTCAGGGAACAACTTACCCAACTCAATCGAGGTCGCCACACTATATTGCGAATAATCATCCATCCGACGTTCGGCCAGCGACTGATCCAACGCACCGAAACCAGCGGTTTCCATTCGTCCACTTACATTGACCGTACCCAAATCTGATAAAGCGACGTTCAGATTCGCATTAGCGGCCCAACCGCCTTTCTCATCGAAATCGGTCATACGAAGTTCGTTTACCCAAACCTCACCGCTCTTGATATCACCCGTATTATTACGTACGCCGATCATGATCACTTTCACCTCCGCTAAGCTAGGGTTACCGATGATACTGATTTTATTACGCGTATTATCCGGATCATTTTTCGAATAAACCTTTTGGTAGCTTATATTTCCCTGTCCTTGACGTTTCAATTTATTTCGCTCCAACTTCAAGTCGGTTAGAGTCTCCAGTTTAAAATTCAAGGTATTATTTAAAGGCCATACTTTTTCTTGATCCGCACTATTGTTCGTATTATAAAGAATAGTACTATGGGGAGTCAGATCCAAAGGCACCTCATACTCATAATAATTATTCTTATAGTCAGAACCTAAACGAATAAATACAGAGAAATCACCATTCGACAAAGTCTTGCTCTCATCAATCGGCGCTTCCGCATGAGCGAACATTTGTAATCGTTTATACCGGCGAAGGTCATAAGCGGTAGATTTATAAACCGCACGTGCATCCGCAGGAGATAAATCCGTTATCTTCATAGACAATGCCTGCTCGTTCTGTTGAAGCAACTGAGGCTGACTGGAATCGAACATACGGCTGATACCCGGAGGCAACACATAGTTGACCGGCTGACGCTGCCCGTTCTCCTCTATATTTACAGAAGATACGACGATCTGTCCATCAGACTTTGGCGGAATAAGAGGATTTGACAAATCCTGCGTATAAGTACGCCAATCACCACGAACCAATTCCAAGGTACCGAAACGCAGAACCGTAGACTTACGGAATCCTGTCATATACATACGCATGAAACGGACTGTCTTGAAATCCCGGATCGCTCCAACCCTCTTCTCATAATCTTTAATAGGAATCTTAAATAGATACCATTTTACTTTCTCCTTATCACCATTCATTAAGGTTACTTCCGGAGTACGCTCATCAACGATGTTGTTTACACCGACCTGCAAATCTTTTGGACGGAGAGAGATCTTGTACTCAAAATATTTCTCTGTCTCATTCAACGTATTATCGCCATTGATATCTTCCACATCTGGTGTACTCTTTCCGGCTGTAGCATATCTTTGATCGGATTCTTGTGAGTTTCCCTCTGTACCGTTATATCGTTTATAGCGAGATAGGATATCCAACTCCTTAGCATCGTAATCATCCCCACGGAAATAGTGATAATTATCCCCGGCAGGATCGTTAAAAGGAGAAAACGGATCATCCATCATCTTAGAGATTGTCTCGCCGGATAGTTTCGCCCTCAATTTATTCAAATAATCCGCATACGTAGGGAAAATTTGCTCTTCCTCCGTAGAAAGACCGTTCAAACCGACATCTTGCAGCTCACGATTTTGGGCATCAAACGCATATCCCGTACTTTGCGTGCGAGGCACCTTACCCCAAACAGTCGTATCAACTTTCGACATATCACCGTCCACAGGCATACCATTCTCAAAGAATTTCCGCTCATCTTTCAAGATATCCTCGGAAATCTCACCCAAGTTAAAGTATAGGTCACCACCCTCGGCTGTCTCGTCCTCAAGATACGGGTCTAAAAGCCAGAATTCGATATATTCATAATTGGCAGATTCCAAATCGCTAGGCTCGATCTTGCGCATTACACCACCCCAACGTTTTTCCGGATTACCCAACGTACCGTCCGAGTTTACATTTTCCGCATCCAGGTTATACGGACCACGCTCATTTGGGTAAAAAGCGAGGTTTAATACAGGCAAAGTCGTATTATCATTGGTTCCCAACTCTTTATTCGGGAAGATCTCTTTATAACTGACTCCACGGGTGTAATGATTCGATAAATCATCATTCGTAAGATGTCGAGGGCGGGAAGAGGAACTCTTCCGAGTGAAGATTCCGTCTACCGTATACCAAGCCAACAAAGCTCTGTTTTTACCATAAGCGATATCGTTCACCTTCTCCGCTTCCGGAAATTTAGGATTCGAATCTTCATAGGGGGTACTCGCCAAGTTCCAAGCATACGGGTTCAAAAGATCCATACCACTTTGTGTAGACTCGAAGTCATCCAAATAAGAGTAACCACCCGTATATTGATTCTCATAATGTCCCGCTATTAAATGAGCGAATTCCGCATTGAATGAGATTTGGCTAGGTTTGGTCAATGTCAACAAGGGTAACTTATCAAATACATTTGTCAACCACTGGCTCTCGGCTTTATAAGAGGTATTCAAGCCCCATAAAGTATTCTTTATAGACTCATCTCCCAAAGTGGTTTTTACCGTAAGAGGCATTTCCGACATATGCATAACCGTGGCACCGACCATGAAGTCCTTATTGAACTGGTAATTCAAGTCTAACCCGATCATCGTCTTTCGCTGCATATTAAAAGTAGACTGGTTCTCCAGAGATACGCTAACGGGTGTCCCACTCGATATGATGCTCTCATTCAAGATCGTCACACGTCCTAAACTGTAATCTACCGTATAATCCACATTCTCGGTCAGTGTAGCTCCTCCTGCCGTGACACGTACGGATCCACGGGCCACGTTAGTAGCTCCCAAGTCGATCTCCGAACCCGACGAGGCTTTATACTCACCACTTAAAAGAAATTTATTTTTCTCGGCGATCTGGCGGGCAACGGTTAATGTCGAGTCATACAACTCTTGGAATACATATTTACTGGCATAGGCATTACCTACCTTTTCCCGTAATTTCGAGCCGAAAGGTTGTACACAAGGGAATATAATCTTACCGGTCTCCGCCTGTATCGTATAACCGTCAATAAAATCGAAGAAACCATCCGGATTCGGATTGTCATAGGTATCCAAGCGATCCAGCCCTAATACCCGAATCAAGATTTGATTCGCACAATTACCTTCCGGAAGATAGTTTACATACGTACCGGTAGAATCGCTCTGGTAGGTAACGTTCAACTTAAACTTCTCTTTCTGCACCGAATAAGCACCCAATGAGTATACGTTCTTCATCATCAAGTCCCAGAACATCATATCCGGCGACATCGTGATACCCTTTAGCAACTTCACATAAATACAGTCGCTCGTATTCTCTTTATTATCCGTAGAGAACTCACCGACTTGATAGGTCTTGCCATTATAGATAAAACTAAAAGCGACACCCAATACCTCATCAGCCTGTAACTGAGTCCTCAAAGAAATATAACCCAATTTCTTGTTTAATGTATACTCAGATGACTCTAGCAAACGGGCACTCTCGATTTTTTCAAAATCCCGTCCTCCCTCCATGGAGCCTTTCAACGCATCATTAACCATACTTATCTTTCGGGCATCCGTAAATTGAGTGGTTAAAGTCGTATATAAATTGTTTGCGGAATTATTCGGACGTCTGTCCGTTCCGGAAGGCATCACCAACGCAGTATTACCGATATTACGAGATTCATTTTCTCCCAAATCGGTGAAAGCTACGATATTGCG
>OGYA01001654.1_pt1 | contig 14365 bp, 19 predicted proteins | sample 1576401 | NCBI WGS metagenome assembly OGYA01 (sample SAMEA3541485, study PRJEB24748) | human gut metagenome | biome: human gut; feature: human-associated habitat; material: faeces | place: China | collected 2012 | reverse complement strand
ATTTATCAAAAAAACGGGAACAAGAACAGCGTATCCCTGTACAGCTTGCGGATGCAGCAGCTGGAAAAAGAAAGGCTGGAAACACGGAGAAAAGACAACCTGTCCAAAGTGCGGCCGGTCAGTAACAGCAAACAGCAGACAGCGGGAAAAGACGAGAACAGCTCCGGTTGTTATATTGCAGAAATACGGCAGAAAGTGGGTGGAACGCCAATTCAAAGCGGTATGCAAATGGGCAGCAGGAGAAAAAGAAATACAGCTGTTTGAACAGATAAGAGCGATCATACCAAAAGGAGAGTGCTGGGGAAAAGTTTGGTACGGAACGATACCGGAGGCAGATGAGTTTGAACAGGATTTCTGGGATAGCAATCCGCAAAATAAAAGATTTTTATCATCGTATTTGTATCCAGGGAATTTACAGGAAGTTTTGCCGGCCGGAGAACTGGAACAGAGCGGAATGGACGTGCTAGCCAATAGGGGAAGAAAGTTCAATGTCAATAAATTCATAACCACATTTCACAAAAGGCCATATCTGGAATACCTGGCCAAGGCGGGATTGAGCAGATTGACGGCGGAAATTGTTGATTATTATGGATGGTGGGGAGATCCAGACGAGATATGTACATACGCACAAAGCCTGCAAGGGGCACTACAGTTAGACGGAAATAGAGTCAACAGAATGAAACAGCTGGACGGAGGGCTGTGCACATTGGACTGGCTACAGTATGAAGAACTGGAGGAGATAAAAATCCCGCAGGGGGCACTACAGTATTTGACAAACAAAAATCTGAGAGTCGATGAGTGCGAGGACATACTCAGAGAACTGAAAAGCGTGACAAGAATGGTCAACTATATGAAAAAACAGGCGGTTCCTCCGAAAAAGCTGGTCACAACATGGAGAGATTATCTCAGAATGGCAAAAGAAGAGGGATATAACACAGAGGACGATATTGTCAGATTGCCAAAAGATTTGAAAGCTAGACATGACTATATGGTTGAACTGGGAAATAAACGAGCCGATGAGAAACGCCTGAAAGGATATAGCAAACTGGATCAGCAGATCAAAGAACGATTGCCGGAGGCAAAAAGATATTTCTGGGAGAATGATAAATACATGATTATTCCGGCCGGAACCTGTAAGGAGCTGATGATCGAGGGTCGGACACTCCATCATTGCGTGGGTAGGGATGACCACTACATGAAAAAAATGGCAGCAGGAGAAAGCTGGATTTTATTTCTCCGAAAAAAAGAGGATCTGGAAAAGGCATATTATACCGTGGAGATCAGCATGAAAGATGATCGTATCCTGCAATATTATTCGGAATTTGACCGTCAGCCAAACAAAACAACTATCAGCAAGGTGCTGGAAAAATTCAAACAAAGCGTGAAACGTAGACATCAGGAGCGGATTACGGTGCCAATAGCAAATATAGCATAAGGAGTCAGCATGGTAGAAGATTATAGAATCATTATCAGAACCGGCAGAGCAGAGCCAACTGGACAGTATGAAGTGAACAGAAAAGGAAACAGGAAACCCGTGCTGAAATATACGGAACGATACGAAACACGGGCAGGCACTTTCCAACCGGAAGAATGGAAAACGAAAGCACTAGAAGCAATCAAAGAAAATGGAGAGCTGGAGCTTTTGGAAAAGGTCAAGGAATATTGCAGAAATCATTGTGCATGGTTGCGGAGAGAAAACAAACTGGAAGAACACGCCATTGATTGTTTATGCGGAAGAATATACAGGCATTGGTCAGATTTTGAGTATGAGGAAACAATAATCTGGATGTAAGGAGGAAAAATATGGAATATGTGCAGATGACCCTGGATGACTGGGTACAGATGAAACAGAAATTGAAACAGGAACTCCTGGGAGTGAAACAGAGTTTTGTCCGGATCGGATACGCTCTGAGACAGATTGACGATCAGAAGCTCTACGAAAAGGACGGATACAAAAGCATAGCGGAATTTGCTCAGGCCGAGTATGGCCTGGGACCGTCTATCACAAGCAGGTTTATGAGCATCAACCGGGAGTATTCTATTGACGGATATTCCGAACAGCTCCGGCCGGAATATGCAGAACTGGGCAGGAGCCAGTTGGAAGAGATGCTGAAACTGCCAGACGCTGACAGACAGATGATTCAGCCGGAAACGTCCAGAGAGGATATCAGAGAGCTGAAAAGGTTTAACAAAACCGAACCGGCAGCAGGCGTGGCTGATGATATCGGTCAGCTGGTCGAAAAGTTTTATCAGGACAATGAACTCATACTCAATGCAGTATATGGCGAGGAGTTTGATGAGCAGACAATCAACAGATTCATTGAAATAGTAAATCCGGCCGGAAACCGTTCGTACAAAAAAGGACTGTATTTCATGATGATGTATGAAAACCGTGTCACATTTAAGAAATTCGGAGATACGCCAAAGGATATGACCTGGTGGGAGTTCTATCAGCTGACAAGGGAGATTTTTGATGATACGGCAGCAGGACCTAAGACCTGGCAGAACCATTTTGGAGGAGCAGACGATGAAGAAACCACAGTACAGGATACGGCCGATGAGCCAGGAAGAGAAGAAACTGCAACAGAAGCTCCTGAGCCAGAGGATGACGGTGGAGCAGTTGGAGAAACTGGCACTGATGATGTCCAGGAGATTGAGAAAGGAGGCATGGAAGATCATGGAGCAGCTGATGAAGCAGGAACAAGACAAGAGGAAGATGACACCGATGGAGAAGAAAGCAGCCAAGCAGATTGTGAAGAACCTGCAGAGAGGACCGATGAACAGACAGGAGCGCAGAGCCAGGGAGAGGAAATTGCGCCCGCGCAAAAATCCACGGAAACACTAGAAAAAGAGGAGGTTGAGGATGATGAAACCGGAGAAAATGAAAGCACAGACACAGAAAATCAAACAGCAGAATCTGAACCGGAAACGGCCGAGAGAGAGCAGACAGAAGAAACAGAAGTCATAGAGGCGGCGTTCGGGACCAGAAAAGAGTACATGGATAGACTGTCAATTCCGGAGATGGCAGAATATTTGGTTGAAGAATATCAGAGTCACAGGCTGATGGTACCATTTGCAGGAGATGTACGTGCGTGGCTGAGTGAAAAAGTTGACCGATTTGGAAAACCGATGGAGGGATAACATGGGATACATAATCAAGAGCGAGGTGCTTGACGCACTGGAAGATGATATGGGCGGCACAAAAGCATGTTACGAAAAGAAAGAAGAAAAAGCCATAGTAGATATGTGCTATAAGTCAATGGAATATGTCATAGACGGGTTGCCACAGTACAGAGTAGACAATGCGATTGAAATCTGTGACCAGAAAAAACTTGAAGAAATGACAAGGACATTAGTGAGGGTAACAGAAAAAATAGAAAATTTTCTCAGACAAGTCGGAAATGAGTGCGAAAAATCAGGACTGGGAACGGATTTTGCGGCGGCAATAGCGGCCAGGATATTGGCAGAAAGAACGGAAAGAGGGAAGAATGAACAAACGACAGGCAAAGAAACGATATAAAAAGATACATGGATGCAATCCACCAAAAACAGCGTCAGAAAAGTGGAGACAGGGAGCCGTGAAATCATATAACTACGACCCAGAAGCGTTGCAAATGGCAGCAGATGGAATGAGAAAAGCATTCAGAGAGGCAGGAGAAACCATCCAGAGGGTAGTTGAGAGTTTCAAGAAAGCATTCAATGAGGCAGGAAAGAAATACAGAATTGAGACAGATGATCCGCCGGTAGTGGTGGCAAGAGCAATGTCAGAAAGGAGAAAGAAGTGTAGGAGAAAAGGGTAGAGAGTATCAGAGAGGTAGATTTCTCTGGTCTGAAAGTCCCATTTGTAGCGGTATACGGTCATCCGGACGATTTCCCGGACAAATACGTGGCCAGAATCTACGAGCTGGACAAAGCAACAGACACAATCATGGTCAAAGAGACACTGGAAGAAATAACAGCAGACATCAAAGAGCACACGGCCATGACATTTATTCCAAGAGGGACGGCAGATGTGCCGTCTCTGGTGGGCGTCTGGATGTAGGAGGGCAGCAGTATGAGAAGTGCAAAGGAATACAAAGCAATCCGGGAAGAAATCTATAGATTTATCGGCGCATACATAACAAAACACGTATACGCGCCAAGTAACAAAGAGATAGCAGAGGCTGTAGGAATATCCGGAACAACAGTGCACAGACACCTCATTGACATGATTGATGAGGGCATTCTGGAGACTGATGCAGAACCAGGAACACAGAGAGCAATCCGGATCAGAAACACACAGGTAGTGAAAAGGAGAAAAAAGAGTGAATAAGGTCATTTTGATGGGACGTCTCACACGAGATCCAGAGGTGCGATACTCAGCAGGAGACAATTCCACAGCAGTTGCCAGGTACACACTGGCAGTCAATAGGAGATTCAAGAGAGATAATGAACCGACAGCGGATTTTGTTCCGTGTGGGGCGTTCGGTAAGGCGGCGGAGTTTGCAGAGAAATGGTTTCGCCAGGGAATGCAGGTTGCAATTTCTGGAAGAATCCAGACAGGGAGCTACACCAACAGAGAGGGCAGAAAGATCTATACCACTGAGGTAGTCCTGGAGGAGCAGGAGTTCGCAGAAAGCAAAAGAGACGGAAATGCACCGGTTCCACAACCTGCAGATGCTGGAGATGGATTCATGAACATTCCGGACGGCATTGAGGACAATATTCCATTTAACTAGGAGGACAAGATGCTGATATTACCAATAAAACGAAAATGGTTTGATATGATCCTCTCCGGAGAGAAAAAAGAGGAGTACAGAGATATCAAGCCATATTATGACACAAGGCTCATGGACGCATTCGGAATGATCTGGGTGGGAGATGAACTGATCCGCGCTCCGATGCCGGAACTGCAGAAAAACAGAGTGCAACTGGTGGCATTCCGGAACGGATATGGGAAAGATGTACCGACAATATGGACGGAGTGCTCACTATCGGCCGGATATGGCCGGGAAGAATGGGGAGCAGAACCAGGAAAGAAATATTATATTTTAACGATTGAGAACATAGGAGGCATGAAGCTATGAGAAACATAATCAACATGATAATCAAAATTGCAATCATCTGGGGAGCAGCATGGCTGTTTCCGGAGTATGTAAAGGTGCAGGATACAAGGACAATGGTGCTGGTAGTGACAACGATCCTGATAGCGTCAATCATTCTGGCAGTGATAATGATGGGAGTCTTAATCCTGGCGGCCTTGCCAGGAAACGGGGCGGGAATAGGAATTGCAATGCTGATAACAATCATCATGGCATTAGCATCTGGAATAATACAGCTGATGGCAGCAGTGCATTTTGTACCGGGATTTGAAATACATGGAAAACTCACATATATCATTCTGGCGTTACTGATGGCCGTATTTTCGATTGAGGAGAAAAAGGAGGCATAACAATGTTTTTATCAACGAGCGTATTAAACAATTTGATGAAAAAGGCATACAAGACCGGCCTGGTGGTAGCCAGGACGCAAGATGCACAAGAAAATGATTGGCTGTATCTGGCCGGATCATACTGGGAGGTAAGTGTCAACAAGGATTTCATTCCCAAAAAAACACTGGGAGACATCATCACACTGATCGGAGAGCTGCCAAGACCGGGAGAACGGTTCAAGGCAACGAAAGAGGGAAACCAGATCGAGATTGAGATGCCGATGGCAATAAACGAGGAGGGATTCGGAACGGATACTCTGACCATCACTGACGTGCTACTGATCGGAACACAGGGAACCGTTCAAAGGCTCCTGCAGGATGAGCAGACCGGCCAGATCTATCCGGTCAACAACGTGTTTGTTTCGATTATCAATAATGCAATGGTAGAAGAGGATAAGGGAGAATATACAGTCACGGAGCCACTTTTCAATCCGCTCAGAGGAATCCTGTGGAAAAACAATGTCTGCAAGCTGAGAGCACATTTCCGGACAGATGACAAGAACATCAAGGTTTTGAAAAGCCTCAAAGGTGTAGATATCACGCCGGAGGTGCCAGAGGAATGATGTACCCAAAACCACAACGAAAGAAAAAGAGAAAAAAACACAAAGCCAGTATCCTGCACTGCAAGGATGGCACTTGCTATCTCTGCATGAAGTTAAAAGGGGACTATCGGAGATATCCGGTAGTCCATGAACATCACATCTATGATGGCCCTAACCGCCAGAACTCTGAGGCGGAGGGCTTAAAGGTGTATTTATGCTTAGATCATCATATCATGGGGCCGGAGGCAGTACATAACAATCACAAGAATATGCGGATACTGCACAGAGACGGACAGAGAGCATATGAGAGAACGCACAGCAGAGCAGAGTTCATGAGTCTGATCGGCAGGAACTATCTGGACGAAGAAAAACAGGAAGAACCGAAAAAGGACACAAAAGACGGGTTCATGTTCCTAGAACCGGACTGTATTGGCTGTTTTGGTGCATCAGAGAATCAATGCGAGCGTTGCGAGGAGAAAAGACATGATAAAAAGACTGAGACACTGGCTGATTGAGGCCAGAAAGAAGAAATGCCACCATTGCTGCCTGTGGTGCGAATGGTGGCGCATATGCGAGGAGAACAAATGATGGAGGATATGATTGCAATAGAGCTGGCCGTTATTATAGTGGCCATGTTCGCGATCGCAGTCGGATTCGATTGCATAAAAGACGGAATGTGCGATATAGGAGCAGTGATTCATGACATCATCACGGCTCCTGTCCGACATTACAGACAGAAAAAGCTCATGGAACAGATGGAACGGGAATGGGAGAATTACCTGAAGAAGAACAGGGCAAAAATGGTCAGGAATTTGATGAAAGAGCAGCAAAGACATTTTTCCACGAGCATCGGAGAAAAGCACACTGTAGAGGAGTGGGGAAAGGCTCTGGAAGAATTTGCGGAGTATCAATGTCAGCAGGATAAGGAGGAAAGAACATGGCAGGATCATATCATGGACAGGTTCATGAGGAGAATCTGAAAAGACTGGAGGAGTTTCATCAGGTATCAAAGAAAAACAGATACAGAAAGTGTCTGGTCACTTGCTCTGAAAAGAATCCAAAGGGCAGGACGAGAAAAGTACAGAGAAAGGCACTGTTTCATAAATGGGATGAAATCAAACAGGTTATAGATGCGTCTCCGATGGTCGGAGGACACCCAGGAGGCCAGATAGCGTACACATTGGGAATTGTGGAATTTATGGACGGAACCGTGGGACAGGTATCTCCGGGATATATAAAATTTCTGGATACTGAGGACTTTGCGGGAGATTGTAACGAGTAGGGAGGAATAAAGATGCCAAACGTGCGACCACTGAACAAAAAGAAATATGGGATAAGCAAATACGCATTCGGAACGGCATACTCATATTGTCTGCAATATCCGGAATGGAGAGAGGAGCTGGGCAGCAGGACATCAACCGTCAAGAGTCCTCAGATAACCGGAATGCCAGGGGCGCACAGTGGCAGTGATGCAACAGCCAACCTGGCAGAGCGCAGAGTAGAGTTGCGTGAGAAGATGCAGAAAGTTGAGGATACAGTCAGGGAGGCGGTAGGGGACAATAAGAGCCTATATGAGTATCTGCTGGAATATGTGACAACGGAGGGAGCAACGTTTCACTGGATGAAGCAGAAAGGGATACCATGTGAGAGGACATATTTCTATGAGGTCAGAAGATATTTCTATTACCTCATGGCAAAGCGGATCTGAAAGTGCGGTACTCACAGGACAACTTTTATGTTATATTGATAAGGTCCAAAAGATGAGAACCAAGATTCTCAGACATTATCCCTCACAAAGGCTCCGGAAAACCCGGAGCTTTTTTCGTTGGAGGAGACATGACACAAGAACAGATTGATTATGTGAAAAAGTGCATCAGAGAGGACATTCACAGATTCTACGTGTGGGGACCGTGGAAGAAAGTACGCAGAGAGGTTCTGCAGATGGATCATGGAGAGTGCCAGAGATGCAAGGCAAAGAAGATATACACGAAAGCTACGACAGTACATCATGTGAACTATGTCAAGAAACATCCGGACATGGCTCTGGAGATATGGTATGAGTGGCATGGTGTACGAAAAAGGAACCTGGTCAGTCTGTGCCATGACTGCCATGAGGCAGTGCATGGATACAGGAAACCAGAGAAGAAAGAAACTCTGACAGAGGAAAGGTGGGATTGATATGGCAAGGACAAGCGATACAGCAGATTATATGGTTACGCAATGCCAGGCGTGCGGAATGCTGAATGTGATACCGAGAGAGTATCCAGACGGTCGAGTGTGTGCGGATTGTTCCGGAGGGCCATTGACGCCGATGGGATACGCAATACTGCAGGAGAGACCAACGAGCAGAATCACGGTGCAGGTAGATGTGGAACGTGACCAGTTAGACAGATTGATTGATGATGTGGCAGCAGTCAATGAAACTGTGGACGGAATCATTCAGAAGATAGGAAAAATAAAAGAGGGATAACATGAAGCAGGAACAGATCATCAAATGCGGAGGACAAAAGATAAAGGTATTCAACTGTGATCCAGAAAAGAATACGCAATGTGACAAAGAGTTCTGTATGCATAATATAAATGCAATAGACGGGCTGTGCAATCACACAACGAATCCGGATTTTGCTCTGGAAATTGGACAGAAAGCACAGAAAAAAGCGTATACCCCCGGTCGAAAAAATTAGCGTTTTAATTTCGACCACGGAGACCGGTGGGTGGCCTCGACAACGCCGAGAAAGTTCGCACATGATAAAAAAATAAAAAATAGGGGGTGGGAATATGGCGCAAAAAAAATCGGATATATTAGAAAGTTTAATTTCTCAGCTTGAGAAAAAACAGGCTGATATTTCATGTTTTTTGGACCTCATAGATGACTATATGGCCCTCTACGATATCAAGAAAAAGCTAAAAACAGACATAAAAAAGAGAGGAGTATCCTATGAGGCACAATCTGCATCCGGCAAGGCCACCATCATAAAACAAAATCAATCCGTCAAAGATCTGGTGGCCGTAAATAAGCAAATGCTTATGATTTTAGATAAGCTGGGTCTGACCACGGAGAAAACCATAAGGGATGACGATGATGACAAACTGTGATCCACGAATAGAAGCCTACATGGAGGCGGTGGAGACAGGAAAAGTGGAGGCGTCCAAAGATGTCAAGGCACTGATGAAACATGTCAGAAAGTGTTTTGAGACGGAGGACATCTATGTGGACCAGCAGCAGCTGACGGACTACCTGGGACTGGCACGATATTTCCCGTATGATGAGGTTTTTCCGTGGCAGCAGTTCGTGATTGGACTGCATGACTGCACGTACTGGCGGGAGAATGGACGACCAAGGTGGCCGGATCTGTTCTGCCTGATCGGGCGAGGTGCGGGAAAAGACGGAACAATAGCGCTGGAATCAACGGCACTGGCATCCGAATACAACGGAATCAGAGAATATGACGTTGATATCTGTGCAAACAATGAGGACCAGGCTCTCCGGCCGGTACAGGATATCGTTGGAGCATTCGAGCAGCCTAAGTGGCTCAAAAAGCTCCAGCGATTTTTTAAGTGGACAAGGGAGAAAGTGGTCTGCAAGAGCACAAGGTCAACAATAAAGGGACATACAAACAATCCGGGCGGAAAAGATGGTCTCCGCTCCGGAATGGTAGTGCTCAATGAGATTCATCAGTATCAAGACTATAAGAATATCAATGTATTTACGACCGGCCTGGGAAAGAAGAAACACCCACGCCGGTCATATTACACTACACAGGGAGATGTCAGGGAGGGACCGCTGGATGATCTGCTGGAGACAGCAGAGGGAATCCTGTTCGGAGGAGAACCGGACAACGGACTACTGCCGTTTATCTGCCGGCTGGACAGCAAGGCAGAGGTACACGATGAGAAGAACTGGGAAAAGGCAAACCCATCGTTGAGATACCTACCGGATCTCATGGAGGAGATCCGGAAAGAATACAGAGACTGGTTGAAACGGCCTGAGAAGTTCACAGCATTCATGACCAAGAGAATGAACCTCCCAGACGGTTCCAGCGAGATCAAAGTGTGTGCTTATGAAAGAATCAAAGCCACTAACAGACCTGTACCGGTAGATGATCTGGTGGGAAGAATGTGCACCTGTGGCATCGACTTCTCAAAAGTCACTGATATGATTTCTGTCAATCTCCATTTCAGAGACGTGGATACCAGGTATGATCTAAACCATTCCTGGCTCTGCCTGCAGTCAAAAGACTTGCCAAGAATAAAGGCACCATGGAAAGAATGGGCGGATCAGGGACATATCACACTGGTTGATGATGTGGAAATCCACCCGGAGCTGATCGTGGACTATATTGCAGCGCAGATGGAATACTATTCGATCAAGAAAATGGCAATAGATGATTTCCGTTATGCTCTGCTGGCCAAGTATCTGCAGAACATTGGTTTTGATGCAAAAGTGTACAAAAACCTAAAACTGGTAAGACCGTCAGACATCATGAAAGTTGCGCCGGTTATAGACAGCTGTTTTGCAAATGACTATTTCGTGTGGGGAGATAACCCAGTGTTGCGCTGGGCAACAAATAACACAAAGATGGTCAGATACGGCCGGAAACCGGGAAAGGAAGATGATGCCGATATTGGAAACTTTGTATATGCAAAGATTGAGGCAAAGTCAAGAAAGACAGACCCTTTCATGGCATTGGCTGCATCTATGACGGCAGAGGATGACCTGCCGTATGCTCAGAGCGTAAGCGCACCGGATCTGGGCGTATTCACATATTAGCGCAGAAAGGAGGAAACAGACATGGGATTGAGTCTCAGAAAGCTATTCAAGGCAAGAGAAAAACCGGGAGAAGATGTGCAAAGAGTATCATCTGTGGAAATTGCAGATCAACAGGTTCGTGATGCAGTAACAGAAATATGTCTGAGAGAGCTGGCGTTCTGGACTTGTGTAGGGAAGATTGCCAACGCTCTGACAAAATGTGAATTTCGTACGTTTTACGAGGGAGAGGAATTGTTCAAAGATGAATATTATCTATGGAACTACGAACCGAACCGCAACCAGAACAAAGCAGAATTTTTATCAAAGGCTATGGAGCAGTTGTTCCGGAACAATGAGCTTTTGATTGTAGAGAGCTATGACGGACAGCTCCTGGTGGCTGATGATTTTTCCGTGACGAAAAATGCACTGTATGGAGACACTTATACCAATGTGCAGGTGGATGATTACACATTTTCGCGGTCATTCCGAAGTTCAGACGTGCTTCACTGGACACTCAACAACAAGAACGTTAACCGGATCATGCAGCACCTGTATGACTCATACAGCAAGCTGATTGATTATTCTGCAAAATCGTATCTCAAAAGCAGAGGCAGCAGGGGAACCCTGAACATTTCGGCAATGGCTCAGAGTGACAAATTGTTCAATGAGAAACTGGAAAAGCTCATGAATGAGTATTTCAAGTCATTCTTTGAAAGCCCAAACGCTGTCCTGCCACTGTTTGAGGGGTATTCATACACAGACATTGGCTCAAAGACTTACAGTGAGGGAACCAGTCGTGATATCAAGAGTCAGTATGATGACATCTTTGACTTTACAGCCAGAGGATTCTCCATGCCGCCTACACTGGCCAAGGGAGACGTGCAGGACACCGAGAAAGCAGTGGACGAGATGTTGACGTTTTGCCTGGACCCGCTTGCACAGATGTTCATGCAGGAAATCAACCGCAAGAGGATTGGAAAAAACGGGATACAGAAAGGAACAAAGCTACAGATCGACACCATGAGAGTCAAACATATTGACATGTTCGACATTGCAACATCAGCAGACAAGCTCATCAGCTCCGGAATCTATACAGTGAATATGATTCTGAGAGCACTGGGAGAGATTCCGATAGATGAGGATTGGGCAGACCAGCATTTCATCACGAAAAACTACTCAACTATCCAGGAAATCCTGGAAGAACAGCAGAAAGGAGGTGGGAAGAATGCCAAGACAGGATAAAGTATTTGTATGTTTTCAGAAAGCAGAGGACGATACTCACAAATTATACATCTATGACGATGTGACAGCATACGGCACATTTAACTGGAGCACATGGAGCTATGAGGAATCGGAGACATCTGCAAAGTATTTCCAGGAGCAGCTTGCAGCAATTCCTGATACAGCAACCATTGAGCTGCATATCAACTCAAACGGAGGATCTGTCAAAGAGGGCGTGGCGATCTATAGCCAGCTGAAACAGAAGAACTGCAAAAAGGTTGGATATGTGGATGGAGTTGCCTACAGCTTAGCGTTCCGGATCCTGCAGGCGTGTGATGAGCGCGTCATGGGACTGGGAACATCTGCATTGATTCACAATATGTGGATGAGTGTGGACGGAAATGCCAAAGAACTCAGAAAAGCAGCAGATGATCTGGATACGCTCATGGAGTCAAACAGACAGATTTTTCTGGAAAAATCAAACCTGGAAGAACAGCAGCTCATTGACATGATGGAGGCAGAAACATTCCTAACACCGGAGAAAGCTCTGGAATACGGCCTCATTGACCGGGTAGACAGCTACCAGGCTGATGATAAGGATGTACAGCAGAGACTGATGAGCCGCGTGCAGCAGCTGTCCGGTGTGATTGCACAGCAGAAATCATTTCGGGAACAGTTGGAGTCTATGCGGCAGCAGGGAGGAGAACCAAAACCTCCGGTACCGACTCCAAAACCAGAGCCGGAAGAAAAGAAACTCACAAACCAGTTAGCAAAATTATTCCAAAATATGTAAAGGAGAACTGATATGAAGAATAAAGACGTATTAGCAATGGAAAAGGCCAAGATCGTTGAAAAAATGAATCAGGCCATCAAAGATGACGATGCAAAAGCATTCAGTGAGGCGTTCACTGAGCTGTGCCAGAAGATTGAGGACAATGTTCTGGAGCAGGCCAAAGAGATGCTGGTGGAGCAGGATGCAACAATTCTGGCACAGAGAGGTGTACGCCAGCTGACATCCAAGGAAAAACAGTATTACGAGAAAATCATTGAGGCTATGAGATCCACAGATCCGAAACAGGCTCTCAATGACGTTGAGGTGGTTATGCCGGAAACAATCATTGATTCTGTCTTTGATGAACTCCAGACAAACCACCCGCTCCTGTCCAAGCTGAATGCAACCACAGTGACAGGTCTGACAAGAATGATGATGAATACAAACGGCGAGCAGAAAGCAGCATGGGGCAAGCTGACAGCCAAGATCATCGAGGAGCTGACATCTGGGTTCAAAGAGGTAGATGTAACACAGGAAAAACTGAGCGCATTCCTGCCGGTTTCCAAGGCTATGCTGGATTTAGGACCGACATGGCTGGATACATACGTGCGTCAGGTGCTCTATGAGGCACTGGCAAACGGGCTGGAGTACGGTATTGTACAGGGAACTGGAAAAGATGAGCCAATCGGTATGATGAAACAGGTCGGAGAGGGCGTTGTTGTGACAGGCGGAAAATATCCGGACAAAAACGCTATCAAAATGACTGCACTGGACATGGCACAGATGGGAAATGTTACAGCAATCATGGCCAGAAACGACAAAGGACAGGCAAGAACTGTCACAAGTCTCATTTTGTTGGTTAATCCGGTAGATTATTTCCGCAGAGTGCTCCCGGCCACAAGGATGCTGACGCCGGATGGAATCTATGCATCTGTGCTCCCGGTGGACGCTGAAATCATTCAGAGTGCAGCTGTTCCGGAGGGAAAGGCAGTATATGGAATGGCAACCAAGTATTTCCTGGGCGTTGGAATGGCTAAAAATGGAAAAATTGAATATTCTGACGAATACAGATTCCTGGAAGATGAGAGAGTATATCTCATCAAGCTGTATGCTCATGGTTTCGCACTGGATAACAATGCTTTCCAGGTTCTGGATATCAAGGATCTCCAGCCGTTACGTTTTAAGGTTGTAAGCGAGACAGAAAAAGCAAAGACAGATGATGCAACACTGGCAGATTTGAAAGTTGGTGCACTGAAACTGTCTCCGACATTTGCAGCAGGAACCACAGAATACACAGCAACCACACAGAATGCGTCCAACACAATCACAGCGGTACCGGCAAGTTCCACAGCGGAAATTGAGATCACGGTGGGAGATGTGAAAGTGACAAATGGAGCAGCAGCAAACTGGTCCGAGGGTTCCAATACTGTGACTGTAAAAGTGACTGACGGAGCACAGACAAAGAGCTACAAAGTAACAGTGACAAAGGAGTAAATGAATTATGGCAGACGATAAAGACAACAAGCTCCTAAACGAGATCAAAAATTATCTGGAGATAACCTGGGATGATTCCCTGGGAGATGAGAAGATGAGGGGCATGGGATCCAGAA
>OGYA01001637.1_pt1 | contig 14482 bp, 17 predicted proteins | sample 1576401 | NCBI WGS metagenome assembly OGYA01 (sample SAMEA3541485, study PRJEB24748) | human gut metagenome | biome: human gut; feature: human-associated habitat; material: faeces | place: China | collected 2012 | reverse complement strand
GACACGGGGATCAACGCCGTGAACGCCCGCCAGAATACGGGGTGGTCCATCAACCCCACGGTCTTCGAGGTGGCCTCATACCTGTGGGACGAAACCGACGGGGGCGTCGCGGGCCTTCCGCCGCGTGACGGCTACCGCCTGCCTCCCTGCCCGACCTGCGGGGCCGACCTCACGGATACGGCTGCCGCCCGCGTCCGCCATACCTGCCTCGACGCCCTCCCCCTCGAAGATTTCAACGAGTGGAAAAAGGAGGCGTTCCGCATCCGGGAACTCAACATCAGCCTGTTCGGACAACGAATAGGCGTCGCCAAAACGCTCACGATGGCAGCGCGGTTCAAAGACGAGCCGCGCTTTTTCTTTCCCTACCAGCTCGACTTCCGGGGCCGCATCTACGCCGTCCCCTCCTACCTCACGCCGCAGGGTACGGATCTCGCCAAAGGGCTGCTCCGGTTCGCGGAGGGCAAACCGCTCGGCACCATGCAGGCCGTGCGCTGGCTGGCGATCCACGGCTCCAACTGCTTCGGCAACGACAAGGTGAGCCTCGACGACCGCCACTCGTGGGTGCTCCAGCACCAGCAGGAAATCCTCGAATGCGCGGAAGACCCGTTCAGCCATGCGTGGTGGCATGAGGCCGACGAGCCTTTCTGCTTCCTCGCCTTCTGCCTCGAATGGGCGGGCTACGTCCGGGAAGGGCTGGATTTCGTAAGCCACATCCCCGTGGCGATGGACGGCACCTGCAACGGGCTGCAAATCTTCTCGCTCATCCTGCGGGACAAAGTGGGCGGTTCCGCCGTGAACCTCCTGCCCGCCGCCAAGCCGCAGGACATCTACCAGATCGTAGCCGACAAGGTGATCGGCAAGCTCAAAACCGACGCAGCGGATCCCGACAAGGACGCCATCGTGACGACCAAGGAAGGCAAGGCGTTCTACAACCCCGCAAAAAGCGCGGCGATCCTGCTCGACATGGGCATCAACCGCAAAACCACCAAACGGCAGGTGATGGTGCTCCCTTATGGCGGCACCAAGGAATCCTGCCGGGAGTACAGCGAAGAATGGGTCAAAGACACAATCCGCAACGGCTACCCGCAGCTTCCCGAAGACGTCTCCATCCGGGGCCTCTCCTACTACCTCTCAACGCATGTGTGGGACGCGATAGGCGAAACCGTCATCGCGGCGCGGGACGCCATGAAGTACCTGCAAGACATGGCGGGTGTGATGAACAAGCTCGACCTGCCCATCAAATGGACAACACCAGCCGGATTCCCGGTTGTACAGAAATATATGGATAAGAAAGAACGGCGCATCAAAACGAAGATCGGGGACAGTATCGTCAAACTGAACATCAGTGAAGAGTCAACAACCGATCTGGACAAGCCCAAACAGAAATCCGCCATCTCCCCTAATTATGTACACAGCCTCGACGCGGCGGCACTCATGAAAACCGTCAACGGATGCCTCGCGCAAAACATCGGCAACTTCGCCATGATCCATGACAGTTACGGCACACACGCCGCCGACTCCGTAGCCCTTGCCGCCACCTTGCGCCGGACGTTCGTGGAGATGTTCGGAGGCGAGGGTGTCAACCCGCTCGAACAGTGGAAAAACGAAGTCCTCGCCTCCGTGCCCGAGCCGATGCTGGCGGAGCTTCCGGACCTTCCTATCCTGCCCGCTACGGGCGATCTGGATGTCGGCGAAGTCGCACATTCCCCCTTCTTTTTCGCCTAAATATCAGAAAAGCTATTTTTCATAAGTGAAGCCTAGTTGGAATTAGGTTCCACCTTCGGAGAGAGCACCCCCATTCGCCCGTCCCTGCCGGAAGGGTCCGAAGGGGGTGTTCCCTCTCCTCTTCCCCTCATGTTCACCCGTCAACGACAAGGAGCCCATCATCGAAAACCAACGACAGCATACCACCAACCACCCTTCCCCCTCCGTCCTCCGCGACCTCATGGGCAACGTCCCTTTGAAAGAATCGGCCCGCGCAACCATGTCCGTAGCCGACGCCCTCCAGCATTCCCCCCTCAAAGGGGCGCGTCTGATGGGCCTGACCTGCGCCTTCCTCATGGCTGCGGAGTCGGCGGGCCTCCCCGTGCCCGACCTCATGGGCATGGCCCGGAACTGCATGAACGACGGCGAAGGACGACGCCCCGAGTTCCGGGCGGTGGACGACTTCATCAACAACGAAATCCTCAACGAACAACACAACCGCTAGGAGCACACACATGGCAACGACCCCCGAAAAGAAAAAGCGCGCCACCTACACCACCCCCAAAGGCGAGGCCCTGTTCGCCCACCTCATCAATGTGGACTACGGCACGGAACAGTACCCCGACGAAAAGGGCAGCTTCAACGTCACGCTGGCCCTTGATGCCGACGCAGCCGCGAAGCTCGACAGCCTCATCGCCCATGAGGTCGACACCGCCCGCGCCGAGGCCGAGGAGAAGTTCGACGGCCTGAAACCCCAGACCAAGAAGAAGTTCGGCAGCGTCAACTTCAACGAGGTCGGCCCGGAAGAATACGACCGCGAGGGCAACCCCACGGGCCGCCGCCTGTTCCGGTTCAAGACGGGCGCGTTCTACGAGAACCGTCAGGGCGTCAAAGTCCAGCGCAAGGTCCCGCTGTTCGACTCCATGCAGCAGCCCGTCAAGCTGTCCGACGAGCCCGGCAACGGCTCGGTCATCCGCGTCGCCTTCTGCTGCGCGCCCTACTTCGTCGAGGGGCAGGGCATGGGCGGCCTCTCGCTCTACCTGAACGCCGTGCAGATCATCAGGCTGAACACGTCCGGCGAACGCTCCGCCTCCGACTACGGCTTCGGCGCGGAAGAAGGCGGGTTCACGTCCGAAGGCATGGATGATGCCGCCTCCACCAACGCCGCCGCAACGCCCGATGCCGACGTTCCGCAGTTCTAGCAGGAGCCGGGCCGCGCAGTTCGCCCGCTGGAACGAGGTCAGGAGGCGTACGGGCTACCGCAGCCAGTTCGAGGCCGACATCGCGGCGGCCCTCGAAGGCACGGGGGCGGCCTACGAATCATCCCGCCTGCCTTATTCCGTCACCACGACGGCAACATACACCCCCGACTGGCTCCTCCCCGACCAGTGTATCCTCATCGAAGCCAAAGGCGAACTCGGCAAGGCCGACCGGGACAAGATGCAGCTCATCAGGCAGCAGTATCCCCACCTCGACATCCGCTTCGTGCTCCAGACGCCCAACGCGAAACTCACAAAGACCGTCACGCAAGCGGACTGGTGCGAGAAAAACGGCTTCCCGTGGTGCAAGGGGCCGGGGATTCCCGACGGCTGGCTGAAACACAGGCCCGGCATCAGGAGCAGGCGGGCGTTCGCGGCGGCAACGGGAACAACACCCCATGAACAACAGAAAAAACGACAAAAGCAGTGAGCGGCACCCCTATGAAGACAGCACATTCTCCCATCACGAGCCTTGCCCGCAATGCCAGCGGAACGGCGGCGACTGGAACGGCGACAACCTCGCACGATACAGCGACGGGCACGGGTTCTGCCATGTATGCGGCTACTACGAAACCGCTCAAGGAGGTTCTGGGCGCATGGACAGGCAGAAAGACCCCGTTCCGTTTGATCCCGTCCCTGTAGATGCGTTCATGGCCCTGAAAGCGCGGGGCATCACGCAGGAAACATGCGAACACTTCGGGTACGGCATCGGCAAGGCAGGGGGCAAATACTGCCACATCGCCCCTCTCTATGACCACGAGGGTATCCTCGTAGCCCAACACCTGCGCTTCGAGGGCAAGGAGTTCCGCTGGCGCGGCTCCGCATCCGAGGCCGTGCTGTTCGGGCAGACCCTCTGGCGGCGGGGCGGCAGGAAGGTCATCGTCACCGAAGGCGAAATCGACTGCCTCTCCATCAGCCAGCTTCAAGGCAACAAATGGCCCGTGGTCAGCCTCCCCAACGGCTCCAGCTCCGGGGCAAAATATATCCGGGCCAGCCTTGAGTGGCTGGAGAGTTTCGACGAGGTGGTCTTCGCCTTCGACATGGACGAGCCGGGGCAGAAGGCCGCGAAGGAATGCGCCCTCCTGCTCAGTCCGGGCAAGGCCAAGATTGCCCGCCTCCCGATGAAGGACGCCAACGACTGCCTCACGGCGGGCAAGGGCAAGGAACTCATCGACGCCTTGTGGGGAGCCGTCCCCTACCGGCCCGACGGCATCAGGTCCGGGGCCGAGCTGTGGGAGGACATCAAGAAGCCTCCGCCAGCGGGCTACGAGATCCCCTATCCGGGCCTGAACGCCAAGCTCGGAGGGGTGCGCCTCGGGGAACTTGTGCTGTTCACGGCGGGCTCCGGCATCGGCAAGTCCACCATCGTCAACGAGATCGCTTACCACCTCATGATGACGCACGGGCTCACGCTCGGCGTCATGGCCCTTGAAGAGAACCCCGCCCGCAACGCCCGCCGTTACCTCGGCATCCACCTCAACAAGCCCCTGCACCTCCCCGCCGCTCATGCAAGCGTGCCCGAAGCCGACCTGAAAGCGGCCTTCGACGCCGTGATGGGCAACGGGAAATGGTACATCTACGACCACTTCGGCTCATCCGATATCGACACGCTCCTGTCGAAGCTGCGCTACCTCGCGGTGGGCCTCGACTGCAAGGCCATTGTGCTCGACCACATCTCCATCGTGGTGTCGGGCCTCGACGAGAGCGAGGGCGAGTCCGAACGCAAGATCATCGACAAGCTCATGACCCGGCTGCGCTCCCTCATCGAAGAGACGGGCATCCTCGTGCTGGCGGTCGTGCACCTGAAACGCCCGGACAAGGGCAAGAGCTACAACGAGGGCCGCCCCGTCAGCCTCACGGACCTGCGCGGCTCCGGCAGCCTCGAACAGGTGTCGGACGTGGTGGTCAGCCTTGAGCGCGACCAGCAGGGCGACGAGCCGGACACGGCAACCATCCGGGTCCTGAAAAACCGTCCCCTCGGCATCACCGGGCTGGCGGGCACGGTCAGGTACGACCGGGAAACGGGACGCCTCCTGCCCTGCGACGATGGCGACGGCACGGGCGGGGCGGCGTACGGATTCCAGAAGGAAGAGACGCCCACAGTTTCCTCCCCACAACAATCTCTGCCCCCGTGGGACACCGCTGAGGGCGACAACACCAGAGAACAACAGCAACAAGAAAAGGAGTTTTAACCATGTCAGCCACGAATCAGAACCTTACCGCCTCCGTTTCCCCTCTCGTTTCCATCGAACTGCACGACATCAACGGTAAGCAGGTTCCCGCCGTCACCAGCCTTCAAGTGGCTGAGGCGTTTGGGAAGGAACATCTGCATGTCCTGAGGGACATTCGTAACATACTGGAATCTGACGATTTTACTGAATCCAATTTTGGATTGAGTGAATATACCGATTCCACGGGGCGCACTCTTCCCATGTACATCATGAGCCGGGACGGTTTTGTTCTCCTCGGCATGGGCTTCACCGGAGCCAAGGCACGGGCCATGAAAATCTCCTACATCGTCCGCTTCAACGAGATGGAAGCCGAACTCGCCAGCCGTTCCGCCGCCCCCATCCTGCCCAAGGACTACCCCGCCGCTCTCCGCGCCCTTGCCGACGCCGAGGAAAAACGTCTGCGGATCGAACAGACGCTTGCCGTCGAACAGCCCAAGGCCCGCGTCTACGATGTGACCTTTGCCGACAGACAGCTCACCCTCGCCAAGTTCTGCCGCCGTCTGCGCGGTGTAAACACCAATAACGTCAGGAAGGATTTGTACCACTTGAGCGTCCTGTACCGTCAGGGCGGCAGTTACCGCCTTTACGCCAAGTACCGGGACAGCCACTTCGAGGAGAAGACCGACGGCAACGGCAAGTTGACCCTCATCGTGCTGGACAAGGGAAAGCAGCTTCTCACCAAGCTCTACCTTGGCGGCAAGCTGACCATGAAGAAAGGTTATGACAGGCCGCTCAAGGTCATCGGGGCCTAGCCATGCCAGCGCCCCGCAAGCGTGAGCCGTACCCCGGCTTCGATTGGTCATGGGTTCCCACCCCGGAAACGCCCGCCCTGCTGTTCGACATCGAAACGGACGGGCTTCTCGATGAAACATCCACCATCCACTGCATCTGCGCGAAGGACTTCCTCACCGGGGAGTCCTTTTCATTTGGGCCGGGGGAGATCGAAGACGGCCTTGGCTTGCTCTGCCAGTCCCGGCTCCTCGTTGCCCACAACGGCCTGTGCTTCGACATCCCGGCTATCCAAAAACTCCACCCAAACCTGCTCCTTCCCCGGCTGTTCGATACCCTGACCGCCTCGCGGCTCATCTGGACCAACCTCAAGGACCTCGACTTCACGCAGCTCCGCAAGAAGTCCTGCCGCTTTCCGCCCAAACTCGCGGGCAGCCACAGCCTCGACGCATGGGGCCAGCGGCTCGGCGTCATGAAGGGCGCTTACGGCAAGACGACCGAAAACGCATGGAATCAGTGGTCGGAAGACATGCAGCGGTATTGTGAACAGGACGTTGAAGTCCTCGAAGCCCTGTACCGCCACATCCTCGACCAGCGTTACAGCCCCGAAGCCCTCGCCCTTGAGCACGAGTTCCAAGCCGTCATCTTCCATCAGGAACGGACGGGCGTATGGTTCGACGAACGGGCGGCGCAGTCCCTCTATGCCGAACTCGCGGCAAAGCGGAACGATGCCGTCACCACCTTGCAGGAGGTCTTCCCCAAAAAGCGGATTGAGGAAATCTTCATCCCCAAGGCCAACAACCGGACGCGGGGCTACGTCAAAGGCGTCCCGTTCACCAAAGTCCGGTACGAGCCCTTTAACCCGGCCTCACGGCAGCAGATAGCCGACCGCCTCATTGAGAAGCACGGTTGGAAGCCTTCCGAGTTCACGGACACGGGGCAGCCCAAGGTTGACGAAGATGTGCTCGCCAGCCTGCCGTTCCCCGAATGCAAGCCGCTCGTGGACTACCTCGAACTTTTGAAGATCATCGGGATGCTGGCGGAAGGGAAGAACGGCTGGCTCAAGCTGGTCGGCCCGGACGGGCGCATCCACGGCAGGGTCATTACCAACGGGGCCGTCACCGGACGCTGTACCCACAACTCCCCGAACCTCGCGCAGATCCCGGCACGGGGCCAGTACGGGAAACAATGCCGCGCCCTGTTCGCCGCGCCTCCCCCGCTCGTGCAGGTGGGGGCCGACGCCAGCGGGCTTGAACTGCGGATGCTGGCCCACTACCTCGCGGCCTACGACGGCGGGGCCTACGCCAAGGTACTGCTCGAAGGCGACATCCACACCGCCAACCAGCACGCGGCGGGGCTCGAAACCCGCGACAACGCGAAGACGTTCATCTTAACGGCTAGGATGACTTGGGGGAAACCCCTCGATTAAAACCGTGTGAATTCAGGGAAAATCTCATTGAGATAACCCTGAGCTAATCCTGTAATCATGTTGGAGGTAACATGCCCAACTTTAGAGAGAAGCCTTGTCAGGTCTGCGGCAAACCTTATACCCCCGCAGGTCCTTGCAGCAAATATTGTCCTTCCTGTGCCATTGAAGAGAAAAAGGCCCGACAAAGGGAAGGACAGTTTCGATACCGAGAGAGGCTCGGCAAGCCTGTTCATGGAGGAAGGGGTGGCAGTAACAAAAAGTTTACTGACCACCCTTCTTATTTGAATGGGGTGGGTAATTTCCATCACCTCCGCAGAAAAATGAGGCTTGAGATTACTCACTGTGAACTGTGCGGGAAAGACCTTACCAATGCGGGAAGGTTTGAGTGGTGTGTCCACCATATTGATCATGATCGCACACATAATGTCCGAGAAAACCTGATGATGCTGTGCAAACGCTGTCATCAGATTCACCACGGCTGCATTGACAATCTTCCCCAACCAAAGGTTACAGGCAAGTGCAACGACTATCCGCAAGGAGTAGGGTCAAGACGTGACCCGAAGCGCACGGCCCCCGTACAACAGGCGGGGTGATGATATAGTCTGATCTCACTGGCGACAGTGAGCTGTGGTTCGCCCACGGGGAGGAAGCAACGCCCCCTCCCGAACACCATGATGCCTTCCTCTACGGAGCCGGAGACGAAAAGCTCGGCTCCATCGTGGCCCCCCTCGCCTCTTCCGCCGTCCAGACCAAACGGGGACGGGCGCTCAAGGACCGCTTCTTCCGGTCATTGCCCGCCATAAAACGGCTCATCGACGACGTGCAGGGCGTCCTCACCGGACCGGGCAAACGCCCCTACCTCATCGGCATCGACGGGCGGCACCTGCATATCCGCTCCTCGCACTCGGCCCTGAACACGCTCCTGCAATCCGCCGGGGCCGTGCTCATGAAACTCGCCACGGTCATCTTCCACATGGAAGCGCAACGGCGGGGGCTCCGGTTGGGCGGGGACTACGCGCAGGTGCTCCACGTCCACGACGAGGCGCAGTTCAACACCACCCCGGAAAAAGCCGACGCCCTCGGCAAACTCTTTGTGGAATCCATCGAGCTTGCGGGGCGTCATTTCGGGATGCGGTGCCCGACGACCGGAGAGTTCAAGGTCGGGGCGAATTGGGCTGAGACGCATTAGTTTCTTTCTATAGGGGCACAGTCTTTAACTAAAAGGATAGGGCCTTTTACTCCAGAATAAAAATCAATAGATCCTTCATGCTCAAGGATAGCAGCAATACGTGACATTTCCCATGTACTCCATTTCAATGTATATTTATCGGATATATTTTTTAATATTCGATATAAAGAACCTCTCTCTTGAGAGAGAGAAAATGATTCCCCCTTCTTAGCGAGTCTGCGTAGAAGAATATTCCAGTGCTTATTTTCTATGTATTGACTATGTTCCATCTTTTCATCAAATATTTCAATACATCCAACTATTCTTCTATAAAAAAATAAACTAGGTTTTCCCTTTGATGTTCCTATCGTCTGTAAACCTTTCATGACTTCCCCTTTTTTCTTTCTATATACACTAAAGGATACTTATATGTCCAACACCACCTATTCCCTTCTCCCCGTCACCCGCATCGCCGCCGCCCCCCGCGCCCACGCCGACATCACCCTCGGCTTTTCCAAGCGCGGCGACCTGTCCCTCATCTTTTCCCCGGCCTTCCTTGCCGAACATGCGGCCCTCGGCGTCGGCTCCAAGGTCCTCCTCGCCTACAGCGCGGAAGCCAAGAAGCTCCTCATCGCGCCGCCTTCCGCCGAACAGAAGGAACACCTGCGCACGGTACGCAAGCGCGTGGGCTTTCCCGGCGCGGGCTACGTGTTCGTCTCGGCGCAGAACCTTCCCGAAGACATGCCGCGCCCCGAAAAGCAGCGCGAACCCGTGCTGTGGGAACCGGAGGAAAACGGCGCGGTGGCCCTCGACCTCAGCCGCTTTGCGTAACCCTCATGAACCCCGCCCTCTTCTCTTCCGCCAAGGAAGATTGGGAAACTCCCCGCGAGTTCTTTGAACGGCTCGACGGGGAGTTCCATTTTGATCTGGACGTGTGCGCCTTCCCCCACAACGCCAAGTGCCTCGCCTACTTCACCAAGGAAGACGACGGGCTGGCGCGGGATTGGGGAAAGCACACCTGCTGGATGAACCCGCCCTACGGCAAGGACATCAAGGCATGGATGACGAAGGCCCTCGACGCTTCCCGGCGCGGGGCCACGGTCGTCTGCCTCGTGCCGTCACGCACCGATACGGCATGGTGGCACGACACGGTGATCGCGGGCGGCGCGGAAGTCCGCTTCGTCCGGGGCAGGCTCCGGTTCGTCGGGGCCGAGCATCCCGCGCCCTTCCCGTCGGCGGTGGTGATTTTCAGGCCGCCGCCGTCGCCATCACAGCAAAAGGAAACGAACGATGAAAACAACGATCCTCAGTGAATACGGCTTCCATGAAGCCCTGCTCGGCATGGGCCTCAGCCACGGGAAGACCTCCGGCATCACCTCCCTGTGGGACATCCGCGACGATGCCAGCCTCAAGGAACGCGCCTTGAAACTCGCTGGCCTCGGCAAGGGGCACGACAAGTTCCTGCGCATGATCGTCGTCACCCTCGACATCACGGCCCCGCTGTACTGGTGGAAGCAGTTCGACACCTACAAGATCGGCACGGTCGCGCAGTCTGAGTCCACCATGCACACGCTCATGAAGAAACCGCTCACCCCGGAGATGTTCGAGGGCGGGCTGTTCCCTGATTTAGTGAGGAGTCTCAATGTGGTTGGCAAACAGGATGGCTTTGAAACCCTGAACCGCTGCCTTCCGCAATCCTTCCTCCAGCGGCGCATCGTGCAGGCGAACTACGCGGTTCTCGCCAACATCATTGTCCAACGCACGGGGCACAAGCTCCCCGAATGGAAAACCTTCATCGAATCCGTGCTGTGGGGCGTGCAGCGTCCCGAACTGCTGCGGAAAGCGGCGGGGATCTCTCATGAAACAGCCAGCGCATAACGCCCCGTACCTCCTCATCGACGCCGACGTCTTGGCCTACCGAGCCGCAGCCGGGGCCGAGAAGATCATCCGCTTCGAGGAAGATTCCTGCTTCCCACTGTGCTCCCTCGCGGACGCCCAAGCCGCCTTCTTCGGGCAGCTTTACGCCATCCTCGACCAGCTCGGCACCAGCGACTACGCACTCTGCTTCTCCGACGACCACAACGGCGGCTTCCGGCGCAGGCTGTTCCCCGGCTACAAGGCCAACCGCGACGGCAAGTCACGCCCCGTGGCCCTCAAGTTCCTGCGCGAGGGCCTGATGCGCGGCGACAATCCGGACGCCCCCGTCTACATCAAGCCCGGCCTCGAAGCCGACGATTGCCTCGGCATCCTCGCCACGCTCCCCTCGTTCATGCGCGGGCGGCAGAAGGTCATCGTCAGCGTGGACAAGGACATGAAAAGCATCCCCGGCTTCTTTTACGACATGGGCAAGCCCGACCTCGGCATCCAGCCCATCAGCCGGGAAGACGCCGACCTCTGGCACATGACGCAGACCCTCATCGGAGACGCCGCCGACGGCTACCCCGGCTGCCCGAAGATCGGCCCCATGACCGCGAAGAAGCTGTTCGACGGCATCCCCCGCGATTACGGACACCTCTGGCCCGTAGTGGTCAGTGCCTTTGAAAAGGTTGGCTTCGGGGAAGCGGAAGCCCTCACACAGGCAAGGCTGGCCCGTATCCTGCGGGCCGAAGATTGGGACTTCAACACAAAGGAAGTGAAACTATGGACGCCGCCCAGTACCTGCAAGACCAGATAAGACCGCCCTACTACACCCGGTTCCGCATCGAGCCGTTGGCCTTCATCACCATGAACCATCTGGATTTCCTGCAAGGGAACATCATCAAATACGTCTGCCGTTACGACGGCAAGAACGGCGCGGAAGACCTCATGAAGGCCCGCCGCTACCTCGACGAACTCATCACCAGAACGCAAACGGAGGAAGGCCGGAATGCAGCGGCAACACGATAACGATCATCTCGCCATGCTTGCCGAGTTCATGACGGCGATGGAACAGCCCGTCAGCCAAGGTTGGGAAGACCTCGAAGGCAGCATCCTTGGCGTGAACCTCATCACCGAGGAGGCACGAGAGCTGGGAGATGCTCTGCTCGCCCTCAGCTGGAGCGATGAACCGGACACCCGCGAAGCTTTCATCAAGGAGCTTACTGATCTCCTCTACGTCTGCTACTGGACTGCCGCCAAGATCGGCATCGACGTCAACGAAGCCTTCCGCCGCGTCCACGCCTCGAACATGTCGAAGCTCGGCCCGGACGGAAAGCCCGTCAAACGCGAAGACGGCAAGGTCCTCAAAGGGCCGGGCTACCACGCCCCCGACCTCTCCGACATCGTGAGGCACGTCCCCGTCACCCTCGCCTGATTCCCCGTTCCCTACATTATAGAAAAGGATACACCCGCCATGAAGACACTCTACCTTACCTGCGGCCTGCCGGGTTCCGGCAAGACCACCTACGTCAACGCCCACCTCGCCCCCAAAGGCGTACAGGTCGTCTGCCCCGACAACCTGCGCCTCGCCTACGGGCACAGCTTTTACGGCCCCATCGAGCCGCATATCCACGCGCAGGTCTACCTCACCGTCCGCGCCCAGATGTACCGGGGACTGGATGTGGTCGTGGACGAATGCCATGTCCGCGCCGACCACCTCAAACGCTGGCGACGCCTTGCCGACGAGATGGGCTATGAGATGAAGCTGATCCGCTTCGCCGTCCCCGCCGAAGACTGCAAAAAACGCCGCGCCGCGCAGAACCCCAACTTCCCGCTGGAGGTCATCGACCGCATGGCGGACAGTCTCGGCACGGACTGGCGCGACATCGCCGCCCTGTTCCGGGGGAAGATCATCACGATCATCCCCGACGGCGAAACGGGGGCCGACGAAGCATGATCCGCCTGCCCCAATCCTACGACGAGGGCTTCTGCTCCCTCCTCGAGAGGCTCCGTTCGGCATACCCGGCGGAGCTTTTCCGTCTCGAAGGCATCCACCCGGATCAGCTCGACATCAACGCGGTGAGCCGGGACTATTTCAAGACCTCAGACAGGAAGGGCTCCGCCACGGCGGACCACTCCATCGACCCCAACGCCAACGTGTCGGGGCGGGACGTGATCACCTTCAACTATGAGGTGCCCAAGTCCCTCATGAAGCTGAACAGCCTGTACAACCTGTGGAAAACCATGAAGGAGCTGTACGGGCGGGACGATGCCGACCAAGCCATCGAACACGAAATCAACGGCACCCTCTACATCAACGACGTGTGGGACATCGGGCGTCCGTACTGCTTCAACTACTCCACCTACGACATCGCGCTGGAAGGGCTTAACATGGGCGGACGGCTGACCATCGACCCGCCCAAATCCCTCAACGCCTTCCTGCGGCAGGTGGAGCAGTTCACGGTCTACGCGGCGAACTCCATAGATGGAAAACTGATTTCTGATACAAAAGAGCTGGTGTTTGATCCGGCACATGCCCGGTTCGTAATTCATACACCGTATTGCGGATATTTCAGTGGAAGCCCAGCAGAAAGTCTGCGGCTGTCTGAAAAAATTGAGATCCAGTCAGAAAATGAGCGGATTACGCTGGCACTTCTTCCAGTGGGAAAGGAAAAACTGGAGCAGGCAGAGGAATTTGTGATCACTGCGATGGGAACAACGGGAATGGACAAGACAACGTATCAGGAAGGTGCACAGATGATGGGCTTTCCGTTTACTGCAGTACACTTTCAGGGAAAATTATATGCCGAAACGCTGGAAGGAAGAATCTACGTAAAAGCTAAGGAGGCCGTTCTTACAGCATTAGATCCAATGGGAAATGAAATTGGAAGAATAGAAGGAAAAGAGACAGAAAAAGGAGTATGTTTTCTTCTGTCAGGCAATCTTCCAAGTGTTCAATATAATTTAAAAATAAAAAAAGAATGCCCAAATATATAATATTAAATTGCTATATGTAATAAAAGAAACAAAATACTTGATAGAATACAAGTATAAAACAGCGGCTGTAAAAAACGATGGGAGAAAAAGATATGGGAAAAAAGAAACAAAAAGTCCTCTATGATGCAGACGGGGCAAGAAGAGTTATGAGAAAAAGAGATTATATGGCTGATATGGGAGGTCAGTTAGCGATAGGCGTGATGGCCAATCTGGTTGGTCAGCTTACTTACTTTTATACAGATAAAGTCGGCATGGCGGTAGGCGGAGGCGGAATTGCGATGATGATCGCTAAGATTATAGATGCACTGACGGACGTTCTTGTGGGAAATATGATTGACCACTCCAAAGGTGGAAATAAGAAATATTACTCCTGGATGCTGAAAATGGCGATTCCTGCAGCAGTCATCATCATTATGATGTTTACGGTCCCGATTCAGGCAGGACAGACAGTGGCATTGATTTATGTACTGGTTACCAATCTTCTTTTAACAGCAGTTATTTATACTATGATTGCCACACCGTTTTCAGCGGTTATGATTGTGCGTACCCACAGCCAGAGTGAGCGAAGCAATATGGGGCTGTTCCGTGCAGTCGGAAACTACGGTGCCGGAACAATCATTGCTATTATCACAATTCCGGTAACCAATATGCTGGGTGGTACACAGAGTGCATGGATCAAATATGGTGTTGCGCTTGCACTTGGCGTTTTATTACTTTTCCTGATCTGCTACAACAATGGAAGAAAAGCAAAATTTGCTTCGGATTATGAAAGCGAATCGGAAAACGCATCAGAAACAGCACCGACAGAAACAGAAGACCTGCCAGCAGGGAATACCATGCAAACCGTACACATGCCCCGATTTTTCCTTCCCTCTGCTCCAATAAAAGGATCAGAAAATAGAGCACAAGAAAAATGCAGATCATAATCGAAATGTAATAATTGGACAAAATGGCTGTCGCCAGTGTCACATAATACAATGCAGCCTTTTTCTCTTTTACAAGCTGTTCCACACCGAGGATAATGAGCGGCGCAAGCACCAGACAATCTGTCCACATCACATTCCAGGCATAAGCTGCCATAAACGCAGACAGTGCATACGCCGTTCCA
>OGYA01001634.1_pt1 | contig 14492 bp, 19 predicted proteins | sample 1576401 | NCBI WGS metagenome assembly OGYA01 (sample SAMEA3541485, study PRJEB24748) | human gut metagenome | biome: human gut; feature: human-associated habitat; material: faeces | place: China | collected 2012 | reverse complement strand
CGTTAATTTACTAGCCCAACCGGGCGCATCCGCCCGGTTCGGGACGTGGTGCGCCCCCAACTTTTTGGAGTGCATCATGACTAAAGTGAACCATCTACAAAGCCTCTGTGTTATCCACGTAGACTTTGACATCTGGAGTGGACAAACCCGTTTGTCTGCATCTGATCTCAAGCTGGGCGAGGGTGGTGAAATTCCACCTGAGAAAGTAGCTCAACTGGGAAGTAAGAAGATCTGTGATCCGGCTAAGCTGAAAGGCTTTCACCGCCTGAAAACAGAAACTCGTCGTCTCCTGCTGAAATTCGGTATGCCGTTCATGAACGGATTTGCCGTCCCCGTCAGCAAGACCGATGAAATCTGTAACAAGCTGAATGACATCAACTTTCAGTTCAACCAACTGAAACAGGATTTCATCAACGGTTACAACAAAGCCGTGGATGAATGGTGTCAGGAAAACCCTGAGTATGAACGAGCTATCCGTGCCGGAGCCCTTCCAAAGGAAACGGTCGAGGAGCGGATTGGCTTTGAGTACCAGGTGTTCATGATCCAGCCTGTGAACGAAGATGAGGCCAACGCCAAACGCCTTAACCGCAAGGTTGAGCGCCTGGGTGACGATCTCATCTCCGAAGTGGTTCAGGAAGCGAATAAGTTCTATATGGAACGTTTGGCCGGTCGAGACCAATGTGCGGTCACTACTCGGCAGACACTCCGTAACATCCGCGACAAGGTGGATGGACTTAGCTTCCTGAACAGCGCTTTTAACCCTCTGGTCAAGCTGCTCGACCAAACCCTCCGGGGATACGAGCAACATGCCGATGGCAGAAACATCGTTGCGCCTTTCTTTTATCAGGTCGTGGCCGCAGTGCTGATCATGAGCGAGAGGGACCGCATCGAGCAGTATGCCAATGGCTCGATTACTGTAGAGGGCATGGCTAATGACATTGGCGGTTCGGAAGCCCAGATGGGGGACCGTTCTAAAGATGAAAAGGCCGAACAGAAAAGCGATAAAGCCGGTGAGCTTCCCCTTGCAACAGAGGGGGGCGAAACCAAGCAGCAACAGGTAGGTGGTACTGACTCTGTTCAATCCGAACAGACTAACAGCGGTGGTAACGCTGTTGACGTGGATGAAGACATCGACAACTTCTTCAAGAATTTTGCAGAACGAGGCGAGGGTGAATCGGAAGATGAATCCAATGCCGGTGATGTGGTTCAAGAAGAGCGCGTTGATGTTGAGGATGAGTCTGTTTTGCCTGAGGAAACTCCGGTAGAGCAAGAGCCTGTCCAAGAGGAGCCCAAAGAGGAGCCTCTCAACCAGGAGCCGCCTAAAACTGACGATGATGATGACTTGTTCTTTTAATAGTCACTTCAACTAAACCGACCCGGAGGGGATAGCCATTCCCTCCAGGGTTGGACTATCTCCTTCCCTACCAGGAGAAAAGATATGTCCAAAAAACGCACCATTTACAGCGCTCTACCAATCGTGGCCGCAGCCTATGGTGAAAAACTCGGTGTCAAAGTCGCCATCGGTAACGATGACGCATACACCGATGGTAAGACCATCGTGGTTCCGAATATCCCCGACGACTATCCTCACATGGATGCTGTCTGGGGGTATTTGGCCCATGAAGCAGCCCATGTCCGGTTTACGGACTTTGGTGTTGAGCGCCGCAGAGGTCTTCATGCTGAGTTGTCCAACGTTTTGGAGGACTGCCGCATAGAACGGGCCATGATGGAACTCTTCCCCGGTACGTCGCAGACCCTGAATGAGGTTGCTCGCTATATGGCTCAAGCTGGTCATTACGAGCACGTCACAGACAAAGAGGCCCCTGCCTCCATTCTGACAGGGTTTTGTTTGTACTGGTTGCAAACCAAGGCTGTAGGGCAATCCGTCCTTCAACCCTATCTCGATTCGGCTACCCCCGTATTCGAGCGCGTGTTCCCTCGGGGTGTTGTTGTTCGGCTGAACGCTTTACTGCGTAAGGCTGTGAACACGAAGTCAACAGCAGAGGTGACATCCTTGGCCGACCAAATCATCAAGATGATCGAGGAGGAAAAGGAGAAAGAAGAGCAAAGGCCCCAGAATGGTCAGGATGGTAACAATCAGCAGAATGCTGGTGGCAACCAGCCTCAGAACAGTCAGGGCGGAAGTGGTAACGATCAAAACCAAGGGCCTGATGCCAATGGTGGTGATCAGCAAGGTAAAGACCAGAAGCAAGACGATGCTAACGGGAAATCTGATCCGAAAGGACAGGGCGACCAAGGCAAGTCGGATACTGATGGTGGCAGCAAGGCAGGACAAAGCCAGGCTGGTGGCAATTCTGACGCGGCGAAACAAGACGCGGCCAAAATGCTCCAGCAGGTTCTGAATGCCGGTGCCGGTGACTTGCGTGGTGACGCGCATGATGCACTTAAAGCCGAGCTCAACCGGGTGGCTCAAGATAAGGGGGACAGTAGCTATATGACTGTTCGCTCTGCTGTGAACACCCAGGACAACCCTGCTGTTGGCAAAAGCCTGGTAGGGGATGTGAAGAGCACCACTTCAAAGATAAGAACGCAGCTCTACGGATTGGTCCAGGCCAGCCAGCGAGTTGCTCACCGTAACCAACGATCAGGGAAGCGTGTGGATGCTCGGAAACTACATCGTGTAGTGACGGGTGATACCCGCGTATTCCTCAAGCCGGAAGCCAAGAAACGCCCTAATACGGCGGTTCACATCCTGGTTGATATGAGCTCCTCGATGGCCTACAAGGCCGCCAATGGAAAGGAGCGTCAAGATATTGCGCGGGAAGCGTCCTTGGCTATTTCGATGGCTCTGGAAGCAATACCCGGCGTAAACCCGGCAGTCACCTTTTTTGGGGGCAACCGGAACCAACCAGTGTTCAGTGTCGTGAAGCATGGAGATACGGTTCAGAATCGGGCCGGTCGGTTTGGGTTCAAAGCAACTGGCGGTACGCCTATGGCGGAAGCTATGTGGTATGCAGCTTTTGAACTCACCAAGACCCGTGAAGAGCGAAAAATGTTGATCGTAGTGACTGACGGGCAGCCTCAAAGCGCCCCGGCATGTCGCTCAGTGATTGACCTCTGTGAACGAAGCGATGTTGAGGTGATCGGCATAGGGGTAGAGACTACCGCAGTGTCAGGACTGTTCCAAAAGAACATTGTCATTGATGATGCGGCAGCTCTGCAACGCACACTGTTTAAGTTGATGGAGCGGTCATTGACTGCTTTTGCAGCTTAACAGGAAGTGAAACGACAAACGGCTATCCCTTCGGGGGTGGCCGTTTTTATTTGGAGAGTCTATGAACCAATTCCATTCATCTTTGGATTTGTATCATCGGAACAAAGGTAGAAGGGCTACAGTGCCGGAGACGCCTTTTTTACTGCTTGCTAAGCGCATTCCTCCGATGTACTGGAGACTGTTCCAGGGTGTTACTTTGGATAGTCGTATGGGATACACAGGCAGGCGGCAGTTCCACAGTCTTGGGCAAGCAATCGACTGGGCAAAGTCATCAGTTGGCGATTCCTGGTCAAATAAGCGCTTTCACATGCCGGTAGGCCTCGATGTATTGCTGGCCTGTACGGCGAGTAAGGTGCCTGAACATCTGGTCGAAGAACTGAAAAGACGGGGCAGTTGATGCGTCTTTGAGCTTTGCACCCGAAAAGGGCAGTTTGAGCGTTCCTGTTCACACAGCTCTCGTGGAACAATCAAAGTGAGGAGGGAATACCCTCCCACTTTCTCAGAGGCCTTCATTGAGGGTTGCTGAGAAAGTGAATTTTGTCCTCTCTGAGGGCGAAAAGTGCGATAGCTGGTCGCCAAAAACAAACAGCATTCAACCTCAGCCTAAGGGCGCACTGCGCCTGACAGGCTCTGTGTGCCCAAGTTACTTTAAGGAGCACACATGTCTCATCTGAACAATCTCAAATCCGTAATGATCTCTCTCGCCGCCGAACATAAGCTGCCTGAAATCTACCAGGATGACATCACTACCGATGTGGAGTCTCTGGATCGATTCGATGGTTTACGTCTGGTCTGGCTGTTGCGGTCTTGCGGCAGCGTATTGGTGCCAGCGGAAGTTGGCGTTAATCCGATCTATATCACCCATTGGTTGTGGTCTAACCACGGTCAACAGGTGGTTCCATTCTCTGTGGATACCCGAACGGGGTTGATTGAAAAAATCGACTTCGAGCAAGCTGAAAAGCTGATCATGCAGATGCCTTGCAACCTCTCTTCATTGCAGAACAAGGAATACTTGGTTGACCAGGTAAACCGAGTTTTGCAACGAGGTTGTGAAATGCGTATCTGGGGTATCTTCGAGTCTCCAAGCTCGGTGGAATCTGTTGGTGGTTGGAAAGAGTGGCAGAGCTATTTCAGCTCTACTGGGAATCGACTGATGGCCGATTTCGTTGGTAAAGCCATTCGATTCACCAACCCTCGATAAATCGCCGTTTAACCATTAACCCTATGGGGCTCCGATAGCCCTGAGGGGCCGGGGCTCCGCAATCGCAATAAGGAGTCCCTATGAAAAACCTATCAGCTTTGGAAGCAGTTCTTGACTACGACAAACCTTCTCGACGTTTTCTTGATGAGCTCAACGAAAACCAGATGAAGGATTTGTCCGGGGAAATCTTCGCCAAGCTCTACTGGAGCAAGCGTAATCCCCAGTGGTACGAGAAAGACACCAATCGGCTGTTTGCACGACTTCGTTGGGTTCAGCGCATCATCAAGAAGCGCTTGAAAACCGGCAAGGTTAAACCTGAACTGACAGAAAATGGTTCAGTGATGGAGCGCTTCAACTTCCCTTATGGTGACACTCTCGATTTCTTCCATCGGTACTTGCGACATCCCAAATGGGAGGTTGTGTATCAAGAATCGGGGTGCAGTGCCTTTTGGAAAAATGAAGCAACGCTTGAGCTATGCACCTACTGCGAAGGTGATGTGGTCATGATGAAGGCTCCTGATGAAGCAACCTTCTTTCGTGATTGCAATCGCCTTAGCTGGTGGTATGCAGATAACGCTTGATCTTAATCCCTAACCAGGGGCGAACCGGCCCCTGATGGGAGCATGGTGCGCCCCATCTATGATGGAGGACGCCATGTTCAAATCATCAGTATGCTCCTACGAAAACAGGGGGCCTTACGGAAACAACAAGTACCGAGGCAACTGCTCGGGCTTTATCGTTAAAGACTTCATTGAGTCTTACATGAGAAAGCCGAACGGGCTGGTGGCAGACCCAAGTGTTGGGGGTGGCTCTAGCATCGACGTTGCCAATGAACTTGGTGTCCGTTTCAAAGGGACAGACTTGCATCAGGGGTTCAACCTGTTGCGGGATGACTTCCTTTCGTTCCTCGGAGAACCTGCACACCTGATCTGGTGGCACCCTCCTTACTGGGACATGATCCAGTATTCAGGTAAGCAGTGGGGCGAGCCCAACAAATGGGATATGAGCCGCATGAATTTGCCTGAGTTCGTTGAAGCCCTTGAGCTGGCCGTTATGAATATTCATGACGCCTGTGAGCGAGGAGGGCATTACGGAATCCTCATGGGAAACCTGAGGCGCGATGGGGATTATTTCAACCTGTCCAGCCTTGTGGAACGTATCGCACCTGGGAAGCTGGTGGATGAGATCATCAAAACACAGCACAACTGTGTGAGTGACCGAACTCAGTATTCCGGGAAGCTGGTGCGTATCGCCCATGAAAAGCTGTTGGTGTTTCGTCGTAACGACGTTGCCTCATCGCTCTGTCTTCTTGCTGCGGTTCACCGTCGAGCAACCAATATGGTTTCGACTACGTGGAAAGCTGCAATACGCCGAACCCTACAGGGGAAAACGTTGAAGCTGGAGCAGATTTACAAAGAGATTGAACCCTACGCAAAGCATCGAGAGAACAACCACTGGCAAGCAAAGGTCAGGCAAGTTCTTCAAGATGCCAGGTTCTTTATTCGCATCGAGGTAGGTGTCTATGCACTTGCTGAGTAGCCCAACCGGGGCGTGACATCCCGGAGGGGATTGGTCGCGCTCATCAACAACAAAGGAGCGTGACCATGAACGTACAACTTCAAGCCAGCAACAATGTTCTGCTGGAACAAATCGAAAATAAAGGCCTCACTGTTGAAACGCATTGTCGCAGTGGCTTTTGTGGCATGTGCCGGGTTCGTCTTCTCAAAGGTCAAGTGGCCTATGACGAGATCCCCGTCGCATTTGTCAAAGAAGGGGAAGTGTTGGTTTGCTGCGCTAAAGCAAAAACTGATGTGACCTTGGAAATTTAACCCATCCGGAGGGGCCTTTCCTGCGGGTGGGGCTCCTCTATCCATCACGAGGAGAAACACTATGTCTATCAAAACCAAAGTTGAACAAATCGCATACGGTCATGCTACTGCTCAAGTGCTCAGTGAACTGGGTCAACAAGAGAATTGGTACAAGGCTTATGAGTATTTGTCTGAGTGCGTAGAGCGGGGAGATGAGCCTGATGATCTGATCGTTTGGCAACCGTTTGAGCACTGGGAGTGGAAAGACATTCTGGAACAAATCGAAAGCGAAGCCGAGTCTCTGCTTTCGACAATTAAGTCGGTTTTGGCATTGGCCCACAAAGGCATCATACAGTCAGCGATTGATTGTTCTCTGGATTCGGACATGACCCAGCTAGACCTGATTGGAATGGTCGAACTTGGCAATGACATCGAAGAAAGCGAGAGGGCTGGAGGTGGCTATGCAGCTTAACCGATACACGGCCAGAGAATCTGATAAAGGTCGGATTCTCCGGACTATAGGTTGGTGCAAACGCAACCACCTTACACTTGCCGGTCTTCCATACGACGACAACCTTGCTGGGAGCGAGGGGATCAGCCTGGAGATAATCACTCCACCAGGTATGTCGAGGGAAATGCTGGAGCAAGCTGTCAGAGAAGGGTATTCGGAACGAGATGTTGTCAGACATCGCATTCTGGAGTGCCCCGTCGGCTGGTTCATGGAAGCTGATGGCAAGGCATTTGACCATGAATTATTCCACGATTACGTGGTTGCTCATGGTTATGGCGAGCCTTCCAGTGAAGCCTATGAGCTGGCGGAACGATGGTTCTGGCAAGGTAACGATTATGCGTTGATAGCAGCGGAGATAGTTGCTCGTGATCTTTGTGTTCGTGATGACGAGGATTGAGCCTATGACCGCTGTAGCGCATATAGCAGCAGATAACCTTGTACCGGCATGTGGAGGTGCAGAGAAGCCGTTTACCGTTAGTGGTAGACAGTGGCTTTACTGCTATCACCCAGCCAGTGGGAGGCACTGCTACTTAGACCTCGATAATGACCGTCCAGTCTGGCATCGAGGATTTCATCCTGCTTTTCATCCTGAGCTTGAGTTCGCTGATGAAGCTGAGTTGCTTCGACCAGTTGAGCGAAAGCCTGACCATGAAGAGCTGGAGGATTTTTACTTTTAACCCACGGGGCCGCTCTTCCTGATGGGAGACGGTCCTCCATTCTCAAAGGAGAAGACCATGAAAGATCACAGTCAAACGATTGTGTTCCCTGGGAACAATGTTGAATCACTTGCTGAGGCTAACGCCATGTTGAGCGCTGTGTCGGAAGATGCACGTAAAGCCAGCAATACGGAAGACAAGCGTGACCTTGAATCGCTTCAAGGCTGGCTGGAAGAGAACATCAATTCTCAACTGGCAGGCGTGAAGTAACTATGACTGCAACCCCACTGGGGGCTTCATGCCCCTGTGGGGGCATGGTGCCCGTAAAAGGAGTCACCATGAACGCAGTGAAGATGATCCAGAAGGAAAACCAGCTTGAGCTGCCGCTTTTCTTCCTGGATGAAGAGCCGAAGACCGCAGAAGTCATTCCATTTGAGCCAAAGCCCGAATGGACTGATGATGAGGTAAGGCAGTTACGTGATGGGCTTTTATGGCATAGCCTTAGAGTCCTTGCTGATGGTCGAGCGGGAAGTGAAATCAAGCAGGAAACGATGGCTTGGGTGATGTCCGATGAGGTTCATCCATTCTCATTTGTGGTCTGCTGCGATGAAGCAGGTTACGATCCATCTGGAGTAAGGGAAGGCGTGAAGTCTATCCTAAACCGCTTAGCGCGGGTTAAAGCGGGGGATTAACCCCCTGCTTTCCCAGTGGCATCGACTTTCACATGTGAAAGTTTTGTGCCCCTCGGAAAGCAAGATTTTGCTCTCTGACGAGGGTGAATAGTGAGGTAGCTGGCCTCCCCAAACAAACAGCATTCTACATAACCCTTGGGGGATCACTGCCCCTCGGGCTGGTGGTTCCCTAACAAACATGGAGCCACAACTATGACTACTCTTGCCAGCTTTGCGAATCCGATTTCTGTTATTCAACGCTCACCAACCAGTGGGGTGTTTGGCACAAATCAGTACGTAGGAGACAAAGAGGGATTTGTACAAAAGGTGCTCGGAAAGTGGTACTGCAATCCAGGGAATACTATTCCCGTTGAGAGCATGTCCCACCTTGAGCAGGCGGAGAAACTGTATGACTTCTATGTCAAGTATCTCCAAGTGAAAGAAAAGACCTCTGTGAACCTTGGCCGGGTGCTGCATAAGCTGTACAGCACTGGTTCTATCAAGGAAGCAGAGATCGTGCTTGAAGCAATAAAGGCTCAGGCTGGCGTAACAGCTTGAGCAATCTACTAACCCTAAACCGGGTGCATCCGCCCGGTTCGGGACGTGGTGCGCCCCCAAACTATTTGGAGTGCATCATGGAAAAACATAACCTCAAATCCGGATTCAGCATCTATTTCGCTGACGTCCATTTCGAGAAACAAGTCTACGCATTCGGCTCAGGACTTGGCTTCACCTCTGTGATTTACGCCTACTCGCTGGGCCGAGATCCGGAAGAAGCTGAGAAGCTGGCGCTTGAGAAGTACGACTCTGACGAAACGAAGGTGAAGAAGGTGCATGTCAATCTGGCTCGCAGCCAGGACATCAACCGCTACACCTTCCCTGAACAAATGGCTGGCTTTGCTAATGCCATTCAGTCTCACGGCATCGCTGTGAACTGAGAACCACTTTAAACCCATCGGGGCCATTACTTCCCGATTGGGACGGTAGTGGCCTCTCAACCGAAAGGAGAGAGCTCATGGCTACTATCGTAAACACCAAGTTAGGAGAACATCGAGGCAAGAAGCGCGTCTGGCTGGAAGGCCAAAAGCTACTGCGTGAAGGTTACTATCCTGGCATGAAGTACGATCTGGAGTTGAAAGATTCCCAGGTTGTGCTTCGCGTCAAAGAGGAGGGTAAGTTCACCATCAGTAAGCGTGAGCGCAATGGCCGGGTGTCTCCAATCATCGATCTGACCGTGCAGGAGCTTGCTACCGTTTTTGACGGTGTAGAGATGCTCCGCGTGTTCATCCGTAACGGCGCAATTGTGATCTCCGCTCACCATCAACAAGAGCGAGTGATCGAGCGCGTCAACCGGCTTATCAGTAAGCTGGAGAATGGAGAATCGCTTTCGGTATGCAGCCTCTTTCATGGGGGTGGTGTGCTTGATAAAGCGATTCACGCCGGTTTTCACAAGGCGGGAATTGCCAGTGCCATATCTGTGGCCGTGGAGATGGAAGGGAAATATCTCGATTCGTCTTTGGCAAATAACCCGGAGCTTTGGAACGAAGATTCTATTGTTATCGAATCGCCAATCCAGGCTGTGAATCTCAGCAAACGCCCACCGCAGGTGGATGTTTTGATGGGGGGCATACCGTGTACCGGCGCGTCAAAGTCAGGTCGCAGTAAGAACAAGTTGGAGTTTGCCGAATCGCATGAGGCGGCAGGTGCCATGTTCTTCAACTTCCTGCAATTCGTAGAAGCGCTAAACCCAGCCGTTGTGCTGATTGAGAACGTGCCTGAGTACCAGAACACCGCTTCGATGGAAGTGATTCGTTCGGTGCTCTCTTCGTTGGGTTACTCCCTACAAGAGCGCATTCTCGACGGCAATGAGTTTGGGGTTATTGAGCGCCGCAAGCGTCTTTGTGTTGTTGCGCTTTCCCACGGGATCGACGGGTTTGAACTTGAGAAGGTTCAGCCTGTTCGCACCAAGGAAAGTCGCATACAGGACATCCTGGAGCCAGTTCCGCTCGATTCTGAACGTTGGAAGTCATTTGACTATCTGGCTGAGAAGGAGTTGAGAGACAAAGCTGCTGGCAAGGGGTTCTCTCGCCAGCTTCTGACTGGCGACGATGAGTTTTGCGGCACCATAGGTAAGGACTATGCAAAATGCAGAAGTACCGAACCTTTCATTGTTCATCCAGAACAGCCGGAGTTGTCTCGCATCTTTACACCGACAGAACATTGTCGAGTGAAAGGGATACCAGAGGAACTCATCCAAGGTCTGTCGGACACTATTGCCCACCAGATTCTCGGGCAATCGGTAGTCTTTCCCGCGTTCGAGGCTTTAGCCCTCGCATTAGGGAACAGCCTGTGGAGCTGGGTTGGAATGATGCCAATCATGGTCGAAGTCGTGGATGAATCACAGCCGGTGATCGGTGGTGAAGACTTCCATTGGGCAACGGCATTGGTTGACGCAAAGGGCACTCTCAAGCTGTCACCGGCAGCGAAAAAACAGGGGATGCCCTTCAACATTATGGACGGTCAATTGGCTGTCTATTCACCTAACGGAACTAAAAAGAGCTGCGGCCATGAGCCTTGCGAATATCTCCCGGTAATGATGTCCGGAGACGCAATCATGGTCACTTCATCTTTGGTTCATTAGTAACTCACCGGGGCAATGCCGAAAGGCCTTTGCTCCGGCCTATCCGAAAGGAGAGTAATCATGAAAATCGAAACTGTTGTGCCTTTACCTCCCGAGGATTCAGGCCTTCAACACTGCATTGCCAGGTTCCATAACCGCAACATGGATTCCAAGCGAAAAGACAAGACCCGTTTTTTCAGGAGGGAGCCGGTTATGATCGTAAACCCAGAGACCAAAGCAAAGGTTCTCCGGTATGCGATGGGCAACCCTGGGAATTTATCCATCACAAAGCTGGCGGTCGCGCTGGATTACGATGCGGTAGATGCTCTGGGTGTTCGTTTTAAAGACACTGTAAATCTTGAGGTTCGCAGAGCCAGGCGCTGGGAAGTCTGGCAGTGGTTCTGGAACCATCCGGATCAAAGTGTCCAACTGTCAATCAAATTGGGCGTGGTTGGCGCTGTGTTGGGAGTCATGGGCTTCCTGACTGGCGTAGCTCCGTACCTCTTGGGATAAACCAATAAAGCCGTTAACGGGCAATGTAAGTCCGGAGACGGCTTGCATTGCTCTCTCGAAAGTGGAGAGTCAAATGAACACATTAGAACAACTTGTAAATCAGAGAGTGCTTGAGGAAGGTCTGAAAAAGGCGAAGCCATTGGCCGCGCAAATGGGGCTTGAATCTGTACCTGATGAGATGCTTGAAATGATCTGCCCAAACTTGAACTACTCTGGGCAGTTTACGCCAGCTCTGTACGCGAGATTTCAAAGCGTAAAGCGGTTGCTGAAAGAGTTGTCGGAACAAACCTCACCGAAGCACGGGCATATTGTGAAGTTTACCTACCAATATGGGAGCTACGACGAGTCTGCTTTGCTGTTCAAAGAAGGAGACGTCAGAAACGAGAACCTGATTGCTTGTGTTGGTGGGAAAACGCTAAACCTCGGAGAGTTAGAGCTTCGAGATTATGGGCTCAATATGCACATCGGTTGCGGTGGACCATTTGAGCCGATCTCAGAAGCGCAGATTCAGTCCTTGTCTGAGTTTGACTTCTATGAGACGACCTACAGATTCTGGGGCCAGAATCCATGTGGAAACGGGATGATAGACATCACCGTCCCCATGAAACGTTGGTTCTTGACTGTGTAGCTTCAACCTGAGTGCGCCGAGAAATCGGCGTACCGGCCCCTTAAAAGGGGAATCAGCGCAGGGGGAAACCCCGCGCTTTCCCAAGCATCTCGGTCTCCCAGGATGCTTCGGAAAGTGCCTTAGGCGCTCAAGTGCGGTAGCTGGCTGCCAAAAACAAACAGCAAATTATTAACCCTGCTGGGGGATAGCTCTCCGGTAGGGGGCTATCTCCAACTAATTTATGGAGATATAGATATGTTAAATTTCGATAAAGTAGCAACCGTTCACAAACTTTCGGTTGTTAAAAAAGCTGATGAGCATGACTCAGAATTCGATGTCTACCTATGTGAAGACCAGTTCGGTAACGAATGGGCCTTATCAAAAGAAGGGGAACCTGAGTATGCAGAGTGGGGAGTTTACAATTACATCGTTCGTGACGGTGTTTGTCTGATCACCACCTTGGTATCAACACCTTGTATGACGTGGGAACTTGCAGATCTTCCCAAGGAGTATAAAGGTGAATTACAAGTCGGCATGTCAATCAATTAGAACCTTAGTCGCTCAAGCGCGATGACGGGCTACCAAAATATCAACCCTGACGGGAGCACCTCCTGTTAGGGGGTCTCCGTCATAAACTGAATGGAGATATAGCATGTCTAAAAACGTCAACGATGTTTTTTCAAACCGAACTTCTTTGGAATGTACTGTGAATGTAGCGCTGGACCGTCGTATCGGTCTTCGTGTCGGGTTCCCTCATTACCGAGAAGGAGCAAACGGTGTGGTTTGTGAAATCGAAGCAGAGTACCCATTGCTGAATACTCATTCGAGTGTTGCATGGCCCCTGCTCGATGAACTCAACAGTTACGCCATCCAAAAAAACCAATCGCTCATTGATCACATTGATAATGCGGTCGCTGAACTGTTGAAACACAAGGCTCGTCTACAGCTTGATATTCAAAAGCTGCAAGACGGTGACATTGATCTGGTGAAACAGGCCAAGCAGCAATACGAAGACAACCAGATGTCGAGTAGCAGCTAGTTCAGGTCTGATAGCCAGGATTCAATTTTAACCCTACCGGGGTGCTTTCCCGGAAGGGATGGGCACCCTGCTAATCCAGGAGGCCCTATGCAACAAGCATTAAACTTTGATCTATCAGAACAACCCCTCCCTGTGCTTTTGCGCGGGGATAAGTGGGATTCTGTTTGGTCAGAACTGACTGATAACGAGGATTTGAACTTCGTTGATGCCAGTAGAGGAACCAGTCTGTCATCGTTGATCACGTCATCGGTTGAGGCCATTTACACGGCCTTAATTGATGGATGGACCATGATGATCGGCTATTCCAGTGGTAAAGATTCTGAAACGGTCTTGCATCTGTTCCTGATGGCCCTGATCCGGGCTGTCAGGAGTGGGGCGACCATCAGCCAACACCACTTCATCTTGCACACTGACACACTGATCGAAAGCCCAGAAGTAAGATGGCTGGCGGATCAGAAACTGGCCGAGCTGGAGCGTTTCATTGCGAAGGAAAATCTTCCTCTGACCATCGTTTTGGCAAAGCCGGGGATCACGCAGAGTTGGACGGGCCGAATCCTTACGGGGAGGGGGTTGCCTACGTTTAGCAATAGTGCGAGACAATGCTCGAATGAGCTGAAGATCACTTCTGCTAAGAGAGCGAAGGCCGCTTATATGCGGGACCTTCCCAGGGAGGTTCGGCAGAAAGTCTGCCTTTTGTTGGGTAGTCGTGATGCTGAAAGCACAATTCGTGCAGCCAACATTGCAAAACAGCGAGGAAGCTCAGATCGCGTCATTAAGACGAAGGATGGGGGTGAGCTGTATGTAGTGAAAAAATGGTTGGCGAGTGATGTATGGGAGTTCTTGTTATCCGCTGGCATGGGCTCAAAATATCCTCTGCCAAGTTACTTGGAGAGCAATGTCACTACGGCAGAGCTCTACAAGGCGGCAACAGGAGAGTGCGTGTGGTCGGCAACAGAGAAAAAGGCCAGTGACGCCTGTGGCGCTCGCTTCGGTTGCTGGGCTTGCCAGGCTGTTGGGTTGGATAAGTCAATGGAGACATTGCTTGCCACGGACCCTGAAAGGCATGGCTATATGTCTGGGCTGAACCGCATCCAGCGCTACTTGGCAAAACGCCGGTACGCATGGGAAGACCGCCATCCCGTAGGTCGAACGATTTACGAGGGCGGATACATCAAAATACAGCCGGACGTTTACAGTCCTGTTTTCCTCGAACGATTACTTCATGTCTGTTGCAGCATGGACTACATGGAGCAAAAGAGAGCTGATGAGCTGGCATACAAGCTGGCTACTGGGCAAGCAGAGGATAACGACTGGAACCGTCGAATGGCAGAGCCACAATTCCGGATAATATCGGAAGAGGCTTTAGTCCATATCGACTTCATGTGGGCCTTCCATCATTTCAATGATAAGCCTTTCCATGCCCTGGAGATTTACCACAGGGTTTGGTCGATGGGTGATCTGGACTTGCTGGAAGACGAGCCGCAGTGTGAAACCGTTCCTCAGTCACCAATTCCGAAGCCATTGTGGTTGAAGGTTGGTCGCTGGGGCGATGGTTCGCTTTCTGATGGCTTGGCCGATTATTGCAACTGGGAATGGATTGCATCCTTGCCTTATTGGATTTCCAAAGACAT
>OGYA01001626.1_pt1 | contig 14535 bp, 13 predicted proteins | sample 1576401 | NCBI WGS metagenome assembly OGYA01 (sample SAMEA3541485, study PRJEB24748) | human gut metagenome | biome: human gut; feature: human-associated habitat; material: faeces | place: China | collected 2012 | reverse complement strand
AGCCATTTGATAATTATGAAAATGTGATGAATTTTTTAAGTACGGTGAATCATGATCGTGGCTTAGGTATCGGGGCAAGACATATTACGATTTCGACTTGCGGTGTCGTTCCTAAGATCTATGAATTTTCAAAGGAACATACCCAGTATAACTTAGCGATTTCTTTGCATGCGTCTAACAATACGCTGCGTGATGAGCTGATGCCGATCAATCACGCCTATCCTTTGGAAGAACTCATGAAGGCAATTCGTCAGTATGCAGCAGAAAACAATCGACGTTTAACGTTTGAGTATATCTTATTAAGAGGTGTCAATGATCAAAAAGAGCATGTGAAACAGTTGGCAAAACTATTGCGTGGTTTAAATGCTTATGTAAATTTGATTCCTTACAATGCAGTGGATGAGAAAGGTTTTCAAGGTGTTGATCATGCCCATTATCGATGCCGAGCACTACTTCAAGCAGGATAAGGGTGCCCAACCCGCCCCAAGCCGTGGGTTCTGCCACCCACGAAAAATCGAGAAACATATACGCTCCTTCCCCAGAATATGGAGAACGCCGTTGCGATTGAACAAAAAGGACTAAACCCGTCTGGACGTTCAAACCGCCGGAGGCGAACGGGGACAAGCGTGACAAGAACCCCATCCACGGGGGAGTATGGAAACGGCTGATAAAACGCTGCCTCGCCGCAGGAGTATTCCCGGGCAGAAACTGTTGCCCGACAACGCCACGAATGAGCTGAAGGCGTGCCCCCGTTCCAAACGGGACGTACCGGGGGTGGAACGTTCATAAGGAGTATATGCCGCCCTCCCCTGCTCCGGAAGGCTCCAAAACGCTTCCCCCCCGAAGGAAGCCTCCTCAGGCGACAAGACGAGAGGAACCGGGCAAGGCTCTGGGGTGTTTTCCGTACACGGAAACACCGCGGCGGAATAAAACGAATCGAAGGAAAGAGAAGTTCCCTGCGACGGAAAAAAGAGAAAGCCCCCAGCCATGACAATGGCGAGGAGCAAAACGAGGCGTGTTCGTATGGGAATGTCCACCGGGTAATACTGCAATGCCATGCCCGCTGATGTCAAGTGACCTGCCCAATCAGCATACCGGACGTGGCTCCGTACCCCCCTGCGCACTGCCTCCCTATACCCTCATAGACACAAGTTTTTAGGCCAGTATCTAATTATATAAAATAACACATAAAAATATTGTCAGAAAACTTTTTCTTCTGAAGTGCCTCTTTTTTTGTTGACAGTGAGGGGTGTTTTTACTAAACAGCTTTCTGCGCGTTGGGCTATCGTTCAATTGGCAGGACGACGGATTCTGGTCCCGTTAATCGTGGTTCAAGTCCACGTAGCCCAGCCAACACGCACCCAGACGTCCCCATCGTCTAGCCGGCCCAGGACAGCGGCCTTTCACGCCGTCGACAGGGGTTCAAATCCCCTTGGGGACGCCAATTGATTCCAAGAGGTTATAGTCAAAACCTCACCAGATACCCACAGGGGGCTAGCCCTGGGGGTTAGTTTTGAAAAAGGATGCACTTAAGTGCAGCCTTTTTTCGTTTCCAAATAAGAAAGCCTGAATCATGTTTTCTACTCCGTTCCAGTTGGGATGAGTTTACCGGAAACCAGTCCCTGATAGAGGCGAACCACGTCTGCCTTTGCCCCTCCCCCCTGCTTCTCTTCATTTTCACTTGTAAAAGAATCCTTTTTTCGTGAAAGCGCGGAAGGGGCAGGAAAGGGGTGACAGCTTGCAGGGCCACGGCTTGCCAATGCGCTCAGGGCATCCGAAACTTCCGCGAATGCTCCAAGGCTGTGCAGGTATCTGTCCGTGGTCGTCTGCTTTTCGTGTCGTAGGGCGTGCTGGATGGCGAAGAGGCTCTTGCCCTCTTGGGCCAGGATGGTGGCAGCCAGATGCCTTATGGCGTGAAATCCAAATGGTTTCACCTTGGCCTTTGTACAAAGCCTTTTCATCACGTGGGCTGCCGTTTTATAGGGTTGCCCGACGTACGGCTCAACCGGGCAGGTGAACACATGGTTCCCTTTGCCCTGGCGGTATTGCCACAGCCAGAGCATGGTAGTGCGCACGTCTTCATTCATGGGCATTTCGTCACGTTTGGCCGTGCCTGTGCGGGTTTTGCGCGTTGTCAGCACAACGGTGCCGCGCTCAAAATCCACATCCTGCCAAGTCAACTTGAGCAGCTCGCCCTTGCGCGCTGCGAGGTTGAGAAAGCAGGTCAGCATGGCCTTCTCACGTTCTGGGGCAGTCTCGTAGACTTTCCAGAAATCCTCTTCCGGCGGAATGTAACGGGGAACCCGTATTTCCGCATACCGCTGGCAGGCCAGAAAAGAATCCGGCATATCCAGCGGAAAGTGGTCGAGGTAGGCTGCGCCCCACTTCCAGGCGGTGGTCAGGATTTTACGGTCTTTGTTGGAGCAGTTGGGGCCGCGCTGGTCGTGCTGCCAGGCAAGGTACTTGCGGGCCTTTTTTCTGTCGAAGGATTCAACTGTATCATCTGGTGACAGTCCCTTGGTTTGCTCAAGGTAGCGGATGAACCGCCGAAAGCCGTCACGTTTCTCTTTGAAGGTCGCCAGGGTGTTGCGTCGCTGGCATTCTTCAAGGTAGGCCGTTCCCCACTCAAGAATCGTCACCCGTTGGGGCTCGGAGACCAAAGGGGTCACTTTTTCCGGCGCAGTCGCGGCTTCTTCCTCCAGTTGCTTTCTGGTGGTTACTTCCCACGCTATGGCATTCCTCTCGTCGGCCTTGCTGTTGCCGAACCATTTTACTGCTGCCATTCTGCCCTGAAACCAGACCTGTCCTTTCCAACGCTTGGGGGAGCCCTTCTTCTTGCTCGTGAAGGTTGCCATTGAATATCTCCAATATGCGATTTTCAAGGAACCTTAGAGCGTGCCCAATCCGCACACCCCCGAACGCTGTATAATACCGCCTGACCGTTCGCACATCAAGGCGGAAGATCGCAGCGACTTCTCTTGCTGTGAGAATACGGCCCAGGTGGCTTGGAGATGGGGGCAATTGGCTTTTCATCAGGATTCCTGTATTTTCCTTAATGAAAATCCAATGCCATGCCAGATGATAAAAAAGAGACTGCAAGAATTTCTCTCCCCCCTACAAGTGACGGCTTTATAGGGTAATAGTGATGAACAGGCGTCCAATTCTTATTATTGGTGACATTCACGGATATTTTACTGTCCTCGATGCCTTCATCAAGCGCTTTGAGCCGCAATTGGTGCTCCAGTGCGGCGATTTTGGTATTTGGCCAGGGAGAAATGTAGAGAGATTGGCCTCTGGCTTTAAGACAGATGCCGGACAAGTCGTGCCCATCCACTTCTGTGACGGTAACCATGAAAACCACCCCAAATTGCGCAAACTATGCGAACCGGCGATGGCAAATCTTGAGGTGGGAGAAGGTGTATTTTATCAACCACGCGGCTCTTTGATTACTTTGCCGAACGGTCATGTCGTACTTTTTGCCGGAGGAGCCTACAGCGTAGATAAGGATATGCGCACACCCGGTCAGGATTGGTTCCCAGAGGAACTTCTTACAGAAAACGATTTTGCGCATTTTCCAGACATCCCATCCGTAGATGTAGTAATTTCTCACACTGCTCCTGCTTCCCTAAAGCTTCCTCCACTGCTTGATGCAAAAAAATGCCATGATCCTTCACGGGATGTGTTGGATAAGGTGCTACAACGCTATCGTCCAAAACAATGGTTCTGTGCCCACTACCATATAGCATTCAGCAGCATGATAAAAAATTGTCGAATTCAAGCTCTTGATTGCGGGCACAGCCACAAGTGGAAAGATGAGATCAACAAAGATGGGTATGCTGTGTACGAAGTATGAACATAATCATCTGAGAGATCGTCGACATTAAATTGAGGAATAACAGATGGCCTGTGAGATGTACTAATGTGGGAAGTCGAAGACATAAAAGAAGCCTGTGACCGGATTGAGCGAAATACAGTTTACAATGCTTTTAAGTATTGCCAGCAGTTCTTTTCTTCCATTATGGCGAAGGAAGATCTCATTGAATTATATACTCTTTTTGAGTGCAAGAAGCTTACCTGGAATGCCATGTCCAAAGCATGGGATGCAGCATTTTCCGGCAGATCCCTTTCTTCTGAAGAAAATGAATTGCAAAAAATTCTTAAAGATCGAGCTAAAAAAGAAACATGGGCTACTGAATACTTTGGTGAAGTTGATTGTTTGGCCCTCTATCATGAACTTGAAAACAGAAGCTTTCGAGAAATATTACCGTACATTCGGACTCATTACAGACTGAATCTTGAGCGGTTGTTTGAAAAATATGAATACAACCCAGAATTCGTAGAAACTCTCTTTTCCCTATGCGAAATGCGAATGAAAAAACTGGAGAAGAAAAGATCCGTTACCCCTTCTCAAATAGAAATTTTACATCAGGTATTGCAGGAGGATATTTTTGCAAGGGTTGACTCTTGGGCTGCGCTCATTGAATATGTCACCCTATTAGTTCCCAAGGATGTAAGTGAAAACAGTGCCAGAAATATACACGATACAGACAATCTTTACGATGCATTGATGGTTTTGCAGATTCTCCGGTACAAAGGAAGAAAGAAATATTCGATCTCTCAAATTACAACCTGCTCCTTATGTTGGCGCGTGGCAGATCCTTCCACTGCAAAAAAGAAGGATAAAGCACACTGCCATGTCCATCACTATGAGAAGACTGCTGAGAAACCAGCAAGAAAAAAGGCATATGAGCGAGCCTTGGCGGTTACTAGAAAACTTCGCTATGCCCATTCTTCACGAAGCCGCTTGTTGGCTGCCTTGACCAAATTTTTCCCGTATGATGAAAAACTCATTCAGATTCGCTTGGATCTCTGGAATTGGTGGGAGTACGAACCGCCACAAAGCGTTTGCCCCACCTGCGGGAAACAAATTTTTGCTGATGGCTTCTGGGAGGCATTGCCTCATGTGGCCAAGTTTCTGCGGCAGCAGGGCTGCCCACTTGAGTCTCTTAAGGCTATAATTGAGGCCATGATGCCCTTGGATTCTAGCGCTGATGTTCAAACCGCAGCCGCCTATGATCGATGGATTACAGCATGGACTAACGACATCCGTTATTTCCTTCCGGTGATGGCCCATGCAGAGATATGGCTGGCAATCTATGAGGAATTGAATCCGTCCCTCCCTGTAGATATGTAACCGGGAAATTTTTCCAGTCTCATTTCATTATAATTTTTATGTACACGGTGATCTATGGAGGTCACCGTGTTTTTTTATACCCACGAAGTTTCTCTGCTGATGAAGATCCCCGAAGGGCGCACTTATGCAAACACGCTTCGCGGTTTGCGTGCGCGGGGGCTGCGCCCCTCGACCCCAAAAAGCGAAATCCACAAGGGCTGCCGGGGGTAGGCTGTGGCGATTTATCATCTTCATATGCAGACCATCAGCCGCGCTGACGGAAGAAGCGCGGTAGCCGCCGCTGCTTACAGGGCCGCTTCTCGTCTGACGGCGGCCGATGGCCGGGTGTTTGATTTTCGGCGCAAGCAAGGGGTGGTGGCGCGAGAGATTTTTGTGCCTGAGGGTTGTCCCCCTATCAACAGACAAGACTTGTGGTTGTTGGCGGAGAACACTGAAAAACGCAAAAACTCCACCCTGGCTCGAGAGATGGATATGGCCATTCCCGTGGAACTTAACAGGGGGGAGCGGCTCAAACTTGCGATCCAATTTTGCCGCTGGCTTGCTCAAGAATATCAGGTGGCGGTGGATTGCTGCATGCACAGAAAGGACAAAAATGACCTGCAGGAAAATCCTCACCTGCACGTAATGTTCACGACTCGCTGCTATTCGCAGGAGGGGACGCTGGGCGCAAAAACGCGAGAGCTCGACGACCTGAAAACGCGGACGACACATCTTCTGCACGTTCGTGAAAAATGGGCGGATTTCTGCAACGAGTATCTTCAATTTTATGGAGAAACAATCGATCACCGCTCCTTCAAAGACCAAGGAATTGATTTGTTGCCGCAGATACATGTGGGGTCTGCGGCAACAACAATGACTCGCCGGGGTTTGGAAACAGAGCGCGGCATACTCAATCGGGCCATTCAAGGCAATAATGCTAGCATCATACAACTACAAAAGGAGATTAAAAATGTCAGATATTTGGGAAGCGAAAGTAGCAGAAAACGTTCAACGAGAATTGACGAATATGCAACCCCGCATAGCAGCTTATTTGAAAAAACTGGTGAAGGAGGAAGCAAACAACGATTGGGGGCAGGCCTTGGCACTGGTGGATATGGTTCACAAGGAATTGCTGGAGGTAGAAGCTCAACTACAAAATATGGGCAAGGGAGCAGTTCCGCCATCTCATTCGGTGCAGAATCTGGTGGCACGTCTGGAAGCACTGGAGCAAGACCATGCACAGTTGAAGACGGATGTCCGGCTTCTGCAGCCCTTACAACCAAAACAGAACGGCTAGCGGCCCTGGAGGCCCTGACACAAAGTTGTGTCAGGGCCTCCGGAAAAATTCAAGCGGATATTCATGCTCTGGTTGAGGCAGCAAACTTGCGCTGCCTTGAACACAGCATTCGCCAGCACCAAGTGCAACTTCTTAAGAAGCGCAGCACTGAAGTCTTGGTGGAATGCGGATCTGTTATCAGGGAAATCCTTCATGCTGTGGATAGGATCAACGCGCAGGCCATCCATCAGGCGCACTTGATCTCCGCACCCCATCCTTCATCGCGCTTAAGTGCCCTTGCTGAAAAAACCGCGAGCATCATTTCGGTCAGTCATAATATTCAACAGGAAATTCTGGCGGCTGTTGATCGCAGCAACGTTCAGTATATTCAGGACTACCTGGAGAAAACACGCCTCAAACAACTCAAGGCGTCCTGTCTAAACGTCTGTGTTGAATGCGGTTTCGTGGTCCGTGAAATTTTTGAGGCTACTGACAGGCTGGATGCCCTGTTCATGGAACAATGGCTTGCCCGGCACAGCGCAACAAAAACTACGGATGAGCAAGGTGCGCCCTTGGTTCTGCCCTTGCATCGCCCCGGCATACTTAGGATGAGCCTGGAGAATCCTGAGCCGCTCCAGCGGGCAGAGCACAATGGTGTGATTCGGATAAATCTTGAAGCGCTGGAACCCTCTGGGCCGGATTACCCGGAGGACGCATCAAGCACCCCTGACAGCGCTGCAACCGATTTTGAACCGACGTAGCGACGCAACCAACAAATACACAGGAGATTCCTATGGATAAAAACAATCAGATGGCTCCCAACAGCCCTGCGCCCTCCGGAGCGCTCCGTAAAACTCTTGCGGAAAAAATGCTCAGTCTGCAACGCCAAAAACAAAAGCTGGCTCAAAAGGCAGCCGCACTGAACAAAGAGGCCCGCAAGGAGCGTACCGGGCAACTTATTGCCTGGGGCATTATGGTTGAAAGTAGGTACCGAAACGCCGTCCCTGAACACAGAGAACGCCTTATCTCTGCCGCTCGAGAATTTCTTAAGGACAGGAACCTGAGCCGCGCTCTTGCAGGCTTTGCCCGACTGGATGATGAAATGGCAACTATTGAGAAAAATTATCAAAATGATAATGCTGACAAATAACTACAGTCAGGATTTATTTACAAATGGCACAGCAACGATTTGTGCAGTATTCAAATTCTCATTTGTTCCAAACGTTGCCCCGCGCAGCATATGTATTCTGATCCAGTTATTTACCGGGTAGATGTACGTCTGCCCCTCAATAATCCATCGCAGCATTTTTGCCGTGTAGGGATGACCAGTACCTATCCTGCTTTCAACGCGGCAAAATACTGGAGTTCGGCTTATGGGATTGGACAAAAACAGGGGAGCCGCCATCAGTGCACCCAACAAAGCAACATTAATGAATATAGCCAATGACAGCCAGGGAATCAGGAGCCGTAAGGAATAAAGACCTGTTTTGCAGACATGCACAATGATGCCGAGTAAAGAGAACAATAGAGCCAATGGCGGCACAATAAGCCCCCGCATTGCTTCTTTGCCCAATGCCTCGTGCTTGCCGCCACTGTCAAATTCAGCACTGGCAGCAAGAAGAGCCTTCTTTTGTTCTGTAACCAAATGCTCATACCAGGGGATATATGTTTGTCGCTCAAAATCTCTTGCGCTCATCCCGTTTTTTAAGACGGCGCTTTCAGGCGCTTGTAAGGCTTCTCTCCACTGTCGCTGCACAACGGGGTGCTGAAGAAATGTCTCGAAATCGTTAAAACCTTCCAAAGGAAGCTGAGCCATGCGCGGGTTAGCCTTGTTTACGGCCGCTGTTAGTTGCTTTTTCGCTTCCTTTTGAAAAGCTTGAATAAAGGTTGCTTTATCTGAAGGCTTCCAGTCGTAAGGAACGGGGATGCCTTTTTCCCGTACAGAGGAGCCGACATCGTGATGCTTCCACTGTGGTATTTTGGCAGGCGTCGTTTTGCGCTGCTTGAGTTCATCGACGAAGTCCTGCCAGGCTTTTTCAGCTTCGTCCGGGATAGCGCGATAGGGAATTACCACCTCATGGGCATATTTCTTATATACTTCTCCCCAAGACTTCAGGGAACTTCCAAACGCGCCGGAAAATAGCTGGTCGGGTGCCCCCATGAGCTGCGTTACACTTTGTCGCACAAGGCTATCCAGGTTGCGCAGAATAATGGCATCACCATTGGGCAGATGCGCCACAAATGGACTGAAAAGCGCGACAAAAGCTTTACCTGCTGGTGAAGCCAGAATTTCGGGGCTGATGTCTATCCCCTGCAATTCCACCTCCCCTCTGCGCAATTGGTGCGAGGCTACGGAAACCAGCGTGGCCATCCGTCGCTCGTAGGGGCTGGAATGCTGCACCAGAGTATCGATCAGCAGTTTCTCCGCATGAAATACACAAGCAATCACAGGAAGAGCAATAAGTGTACTCATTTCAATGTATTTTTTCCAACTGGCCTTGCGGTGGTGCAGCCAGGGAAGCACAAATGTGCCGCAAAGAGCCAGGGCCACAGCCAGACCGGAAATGATCCGCCCCCAAAACTCCACTTTTTCGATGGCGTGACTGTCCGCCTGTCCGCCTGCCACATCAAGCAGACGAGCATTGAAAGCGCATTCCAGCAGAAGATAGGCCAGCGTGATGCCTACCAGGGCAATGAGATAGGGAGGTTTACGCCCCGAATTTGCTGCTTGTGACTGAACAGCCTGTTCCTGCGTCATAATTGCTTTCCACGTGATGGTAGTATGAATGCTGGAGAATTGCTAAGAGCAGGCTCCAAGCCGGGAGAACATTACAACTAGGGATCGAAAATGAGCACAGGCTTTGTCTGTGGTGAGAGTGCTTTCTGCCCGGCTACGCCCTCAGGCTCTCCCATGCGTACTGTGGCAGTAGGGTCGAGAGATGGCGGCAGCGATATTTGCGGCGTGGAAGCAACTGGTGCTTTTGCCGATACGGAAGTTGCTTTTTCATGATTCGTTGGACGCTGCTTGCGATTAACTGGTTTGCTTTCAGCCATGGTAACGATTTTCGGACCGTGTAAGCCATTATCCAGCCACCAGACCCGGACCGAGTTGGGAGAATCCATCGCTTGCATGACCTGAGCAGGTTTTTGGGCAACATCAATAATAAAAGGTTTGTCGGGGGCACCTTGTAACTTGTAGCCTGCCATGCCTGAATCCAGGGTGGGCAACATCAGAAGCATATTTTGCAACGTGCCGTCAGCACGGATGCAGGCAAGAATGGCATAGTCAGTGCCACGATCAGTGAATTGCTCCACAACGCGTACATGAGTATATTCTTCTCCCAGGTGCAATATCCAGTTGGACGCGGAAACCACCACATATTCGCCAGAAAAGCGCAGCCTTATCAGGGCACGCCGTTTTTCAGCTCCACTTAGATCTGCCATATGTTCTTGGGCAAGACCGCCAAAAGCCGCATCAAAATCACGCCCGATTCTCTGCGCTGTGCACGCAGACAAAAACAGACAAAAAACGAGAAGACTGGGTACTGACAAAGAACAACGGCGCATCATGGAGCAACCTTTTACTGGATTTCGGGTATGGGCATTTTTCCAGCCCTAGCCCGCAGTGGTATAATCCAGGCAGCCTTCAAGTTAGGGATATTGAGTATGTTGGCTCCTGCCCCCATGCCAAGAAGCGCTGCCAGCGCCTCTTGTAAGACGGGCTTAACGCTGCGCGGCACTGCGTCTGCCATTTCGCTTGCCTGCTCCAGTGAAACCATGCTGTATGGGCTGAATTTTTTCATATATTCTGAAAGAATATCGATGGCCTGATTCAGATCTTCCTTCGATATTCCTTCAAGATCCATTACATGCGTAAAGTCGCCTTGTGTGAAATGCAACGCATCAGAAGGCAGGCAAACTGTCGGCATGGCTAACGCCAACATGAAAATGATGATTTCTGTTTTTATATTCATTTCTTTGATGAGATAAAAAAATTATTTTGTATTATGTTGCTGGCATAATCTTTTTAATGTCATTGATCATGTTCGATATCTCTTCAATAATTTTTCTCCGTCTTTCAAACAGACTTAGATAGCTAAACAATGTGCATACAATCAAGCCGATAAATGGAATTACGAATGCCGGCGCTTGGAAAGCGGTAATTAGATTAAGAAGAAAGGCTAAAAATGACAGTACTGCAAGGATCAAAAAAAACCAACCACGGGATCCTTTGTTAATATCAAATGTTTTAAATATATCACCATGCACACCTGGCATCACCCATTCTGCATCCGTTGTGGTGTTTTTGACAAAGCAGGTGAGACGCTCTTTGCCATCTGAAACCTCACAAATAGCAATCTTGTGTCCTGGTCTAAAGGCCAAAGATCCAGGAAAACCCCATTGAACCTCCTTGCCATTATGATTTACCCAAACCTTTGTTTCCCACGATGTATGTGAGCTGATGCGTACGTCGGACATATGACCTGAGCCATTAGAAACCGATCCGCCCCCACCTTGACCGTGAACATGGGTGGTGCCCACTTCATCAAGCTGAAGAACCTCTCCCTCAAGAATTTCTGCGACCAGCTCAGCATCCCCGATTGTATATTTCCGCGTAGTTTCCATCATGTTCTCCTTTTCTATTTTTAGGCTGCCAGTGTCGTTTCGCACGTAGGATTGCAGCTAACTTTCGGGCCAATCACTACGCCATTAGAATCTATGATAATAGATTATAATGGTCAACGGCTATAGTACCGTTAAAAAATGGAACCAATCCCTTTCCTTCGACCAGCCATTGCGATTGCCCTGGCTGAAGCACGCAAAACTGCTGGCCTGACCCAACCACAGCTTGCGGATTTCTCCGACCTCTCCCGCAGCTATATTGCCGCATTAGAAGCCGGAGAAACCAGTTTTTCGTGTGAAAGCCTCTACGCACTACTTGGCGTAATGAATGTTGATGTTGTGGCCTTTTTCCAGCGAGTAGAAGATTTGCGGGCGCAAAAGCCAACAATATCTAAACCAGGTCGTGGACGCCGCCGCACGATAACTATCGGAACCACGTTTTCTCCTTCCAAGTAGCTTAAAAAAGATGGATATATTCTGAACCAGTCTCAAGACTATCGTCAGATTTTGCTGGCTCTTTTTTTAGCTCCCAATAATTCTTCCCGCGAAGTGATTCCTGGCGCATCTGTACCAACTCATATTTCATTTCCAAGCCTCCTGTTCGCTTTAACCGCTCCTCAAGCATAACCTGTTCAACGCGGAGAGGAAGCCCACTCATTCCGCGCTTGAACATGAGCCTATTCTTTTGTCTCCTCGCAGATTTTTCATGCTCCTGCTTTTGGACAACATGGAGGACATTGGAGACAGATTTGTGCGCAGTATTAACTTGTTCTTTCGCGCTAATGCGCTGACTATTATTCGCCATACCCTCTAGAAGGCATTCGCCCCGCTCCAAATTTTTTATTTCTTCGCTGTCCTCACGAACCTTTTTGACCCAATTTATGGTTTCAGGGTCGCTGCTTTGCAGCAGAATTTTTGTCGTACAGTTTCCAAGAAGTGAGGAAACGGAATGTTGCTCTCCCCGTGCGTACAGGGATGCAATGCTTTGCGAAGCAATGATGTTGATATTTTTAAACTCGCGAGAAAGCCCGAATAGCTGCATGTCGTTCAGATTGGTTGCGCTGCCAACATCCATAATTTCCTGAAACTCATCCCCAACCATGAACGTAAATTCATTCTTCCCAAGCGTGTTCCCATGCTTGAGGATACTTTGATAGAATCTCTCTTTCAGGCATCGCGCCAAAATTGCGCCAGTAGCCCCACACTCAACAGCAAAGTTAATCAAGACGATTTTTTTCTCTTTGTAGACCAGCCTAGTGAAATCAATTGGCATTGCCCCATCCTCTAGTGATGAAAAACTGTCCATGAGCCCACAGGTGGCCTTCATAGTTTTCAACCGCATCAAAATTCGTTGCAACATCCATGTTTTCTGCTGTTGTCTGGTCGCAGAACCTTTTGCGTCTCGACTGTTGTCCTCGGACGATAAAACGTGAAAGCATTCGGCACTGACAGCATGGTAAAATGATTCGGCTTCGAGCAGATAATCAGGCCATTCTTTCCCCATATTTTGCGCACGGAGCGCACCTAGCTCTTGGCAGAAAAATGACCAAAGAGAAGCCGAAAACTTTTGATTGCAAAGAGCTGTGTAGATGGCTTTCAAGGTTGGAGAAAATTGTCGAGAAAAATGACTGCGGTGGGCAATTTTTGACAGGGACAGCATTGCAAATGCTACATCAGATGCCAAAGCTCCGCCCTTTGCATGCCATGATGCATTAGGATCACGCTCAACGCCATCGAGGGCAATAACTTGAAAGAGGTCGGCTAGTTCGTGTTTCTTCAGACCCGCAAGAAGATTGGTCGGTTGAGCCGCATGCGAAGAGCCGAATTCAATGACGTCGCCTTGCCGCCCGCATTTTTGGGCCAACGCCCGCGTCTGCGCACCAAGGTTCCCTTTGATGTCCAGAATGACACCGCCGAACCCTTGGCGCATCAGTGCGTCAATCATAGGCAGGATGATAGATGTCGTTTTGCCCGAACCTGTGCCGCCAATAATGGCGATTGACCGCGCACCATCAGCAAATGATAGCGTTCTTCCGCTATCAAACGTGAAAAGTGCATCTTCAGATTGTAAAGTCGTGGGAGAGAGTGAAACCGCAAGAGGTTTGACTGGGGCAAGAAAGCCCAATCGGTGCTGGCGGTAAGGAGCGTCTGGGAATGTGGAAGGGGCAGTAGCTTGCAGACTCATGGATTCCTCCAAAGAGCCTACCGTTTCCTTGTCTTGAAAACAAAAAAAGAAAACGGCAGACAACCAGAATTGGTTCTCACCAATTCCGACTGTTTGCCGTTTTCCCCCCAATAGCAGCTCCGCGCCGCTCCATTCCAGTGCCCCGGACTACACAGAGGGGCGTCCTCCCCTCCGGCGCTCTTGGATAGGAGCGCATTACGCAAATTGTGGGTTGGGAAAAAACGTAGTTACAAAGTGTTCCGTCACTTTGATCGCGAAGTACTTCCACCTTCCTGACCACCAGGCAGGGGGGAGACCTTTCGGTCGGCCCGAATCTTTTTTTTGGTTAAAAGTTGATGACGATCCTTCAATAGTGATTTTTCAAAAAAACGTCAACGGCATTTTATCTGAGAGAACCGTAAGAGGTTATCCAGGGAGCTATTGCTTGGCTGTTTTCTCCACCAAGGTATAACTCGTGCTGCGCCCGCCGCTCTCACCTTGCAGCAAAATACCGTATCCCATCAATTCCCGAATATCCCGTAAGGCGGTATCCGGAGAACACTTTGCCAGTTTTGCGTATTTGCCGCTGGTCAGTTTCCCCTCGAATCCGGTTAACAAGCGATTGATAATAGCCCGCTGGCGTTCATTGAGCGGGTACTGATTAGCATATTGCCACACATGAGCCTTGCGAAAGACAACGGCCAAAGTTTCATCGGCTCCATCCATAGCCCGCCCAAGGCAGCCAAAGAACCAATTCAGCCAAGGCGTGATATCCAAGCCGCCCTTTTGGGTGCGTTCCAAAATATCGTAATATTCCTTACGCTCCCGCTCAATCTGGCCGGACATGCTGTAAAAGCGTTGCGGACAGTCATCGGCCCGCGCTAGGGCACAATCAGCAATGGCACGGGCTATGCGTCCGTTACCGTCCTCAAAAGGGTGGATAGTCACAAACCAGAGGTGCGCTATTCCCGCCTTCAGTACAGGATCAAGTTGCAACGGCGCATTGAACCACTCCAGAAAGTGCTTCATTTCCGCCTCAAGGCGTTCTGCCGCCGGGGCTTCAAAATGAACCTTTTCATGGCCGACGTAGCCGGAGACAACTTGCATGGGGCCAGCTTCGGGCTTGCGCCACGCGCCCACGGTGATGCGTCGTGATACCCCGAATCCGGTAGGAAAGAGCGCCGCATGCCAGCCAAACAGCCGTTCCGCTGTAAGCGGTTCAGCATAGTGCTGTGTTGCGTCCAACATCATTTCAACAACGCCTTCCACGCTTCTGCTCGGGGGCATCAGGCCGCCTAT
>OGYA01001610.1_pt1 | contig 14673 bp, 15 predicted proteins | sample 1576401 | NCBI WGS metagenome assembly OGYA01 (sample SAMEA3541485, study PRJEB24748) | human gut metagenome | biome: human gut; feature: human-associated habitat; material: faeces | place: China | collected 2012 | reverse complement strand
GAAGGAGGACGTGGCCAGCCCGGGGATGAAGAGCTGCCGGCGGATTCCGCAAAAGCGGAATCCGCCATAAGGCGCTTTGCGCCTTATGTCTATTCGTAGGAAATTACATCGAATACAGCTTCCTTCGCATCCTTCTCGCTCAGTGCGTCTTCTTTAAACACCCCGCACAACTCGGCCTCATCCGGATCAAACTCAACCTCGCATCCCGGCACGCTCAGATGCTCTCCTTTCACCTTCAAAGTTTCCCGCAATACTTCTTCATCAGTGGGTCGTACATAGGAAAAATTATCACTCATGGCTACTCCTTACAGTGAACGTCCGTGAGATTGCAGTTGTGTCCGGGCCAGCTCTCTTTCCTGTTCTTTCTTCGCTATGGCCCGTTGAACGATGGATTGCACCTGTCTTGTAACACCTTCCTGTCCCAAGCAACTTTTTTGGGCAAGGTCGTTAAAGTCCGTAAATTTTGAAGGGGCTGTTTCTCGTTCTCCGGGAGCAAACAGGGGAAAGACCACCTCGCCTCCGACCGCCTGTGCAGCCTTTTCCGCCTTCTCTCTACCGGGATTTTTGCCGATTTTCTCTACGAGATGCCTGTCATCGTCCCCCGCAATGACTATGGCCTTCTCAGGATAGCGCTCATGGAGCGCGGTTGCCACACTCGGAAGGTTGCCGGAATCAAACGCGGCTACCGTTGCAACCCCCAATGCTTCCGTAAGACTCGCTGCCGTAGCGTAACCTTCGGCTACCACCAGAACCGGCGCTTGCTTCAGGGCCTCCATCCCTCCCACGGGATGAAAACAACCACTTTTACGACAGTCCTTGGCAAACCGCTTTGTGCCGTCTTCCCGAATATACTGCATCGTCCAGACTTTTCCGTCGACATCCTGCGCTGGAAGGCAGGTCGTCTTCCCATCGGCTCCCCAATATGCTCCCTTATGAGGCTGAATGCCTTTGGTCGACATATACGGTGTAGCCTGAGAAACCGGCTGTAATTCAGCCAGTTGTGTCTGAACCCGCTGGGCGGACGCCTCATGCAGGGAAGAAAGGACAGCGGCTTTTTCTTCCTGTATCCTTCTATAGTTCTTTTTCAACTTCTCCCGTTCCGCTGCCGTCAACACGTTACCGCTGCTTGTCCACCGAATTTCCTCTCCACTACGGTTGTTTTTTGCGTATCCCGCAGGCCGTCCGTCAAGAAAAGCGACATAAAACCCGGCCTGTTCTCCCATTTTATCTTCAGTTGTAGCAATCCGATGCCTGTTTCCATCCATGATGGGATGTTCACCTTCTACTTTGCAGCCCAAGCTGCGGAGTACCTCAGCGAACTCTTCTCGCGGATGAACTGCGGGAGCCTGTTCCGCCAATTGACGCTCTGGCAACCATTTTTCGAGCTTTTTCTTGTCAGCGTTTTCTCCGATGTACCAGCTTCTTTCAACCGCGCCCCACTTTGCGCCTAACGCCTTGGCCTCTTTCCTTTCTTCATAAGGAACAACCAAATATTCACGCCTAGAAGGGGTTGAAAGTTCCCGGTTGTTTTCATCGTCTTCTTTTTTCCTTAACCACTTTTTGAATGGCTCCTGCTCCATCCCCACAGGAATGTACCATGACCTCTCTTGTCGATCCCATTTTGCACCCAATGCTTTGGCAGCATTCTTTTCTCTATATGGAACATCCAAATAAAGTCTCGGTGCTATCGAAATGTCTTGGGATACGGCCTCAGAGGGAGATGAAACTACTTCTGTCTCAACTCTGGCGGAAGGTGCCGCTTCCTCCAGTTTGATGTTGTTTTCTTGCTTGATTTCATGCTTTAGCTCAAATCCAAGCACATAGTTCATGATTTTCTCCGCATCCGAGGCCGCGCTGAAAATTTCGCGGGGGTCTTCCTTCAATGCCCTGATCCAACTTCCCACATATGCAGTATGATTCTCGATCCCGTGCCCAAGGCCAATTTCTTGCCCAAGCATCATGCTAGCTATTTCAGCCCGCAGCTCTTCCCTTGCATATCCCTCGCTTCCTCGGGGATGCTGCATGTCCCGATTCAAACGGGACTCATGACCTGTCCAGTGGCCAAGTTCATGCAGGGCCGTGGCATAATACCCCTTGGCATCATAAAATTGACCCTGCTCAGGCAGAGTAATCGTATCATCTCGTAAACTGTAAAAAGCGCGGGATTGTGCCCTATGCCGAATGACAGCTCCAGACTGTTTCAGTAACGCCTCGGCACGCTCCACGGGATTCCACTGCCTGTCAGGTTTTATCACAGGGGGCAGCCCGTCAATCTGCTCGGCATTGAACACTCGGCTGAGAAATGCACGGGGACGCTCCAGCTCAACGAGAATTTTGAGAGGTTTGTCGTCTTTCCCAATCCTAATTTTTCCCTGTTCATCTTTGAGTGTTTGCTCTTCGTGCGTCTTCCAGTAGATGATCGGCGTCCCTTTCTCGCCTTTCTTGACCTGCGCTCCTATCTTTTGAGCCTGCCTGTAGGTCATCCATCGTGAATCGTCTCTATCCTGAGCCATCAGAATAAGAACATTGATCCCACGGTAGCGATTTCCCGTTGTCGGATTGAGAGGCATCATACCCGCACCCGCATCCCATTCACGTTGCCAAGGGGCTGTTCCCTCCTTCAGTTTCTCAATGAATTTTTCCGCTACCTCTTCATAGAAATCCCGAACAGCCATTTATTCCCCCAAGATGTAAAAGGGTTCCAGCGGAGTGCATATACACTCATCCGAAAGCGGCCCGAAATACCGAGAATCAAAAGAAAGTGGATGGGGAGACATGAGCAAAACCTCATGCGATCCAAGCCGGTGGTAGATATCCGGGGAGAGCGGCCTGGGCCGAAAGGCTTTTTGACGTTTACTGTTTTCGAGTTTCTTCCCGTTCACTTCCACACCGGTATCGGAAATGCGCACCATGTCGCCTTCGACTGCGGCCACCCTTTTGATCAAGTATCCCAGCCCTGAAGGACAAAGACCGGATGATACTAAACGGTAACGAAAAGCATCATGAAAGAGGGGCGTGTCAGGCGGACAAAACAGCACAAGGTTTCCCTTCTCCACGGTACGGTATGTTTTCAGATAGACGCCGCGTGGAAAACTCGGTGTCGTATTCACGACGAACAGACACAGCAACGACGCAATGCTCAACAGACAGATCACTCCGAATTTCAACATCAGGCTGCCTTTCGTGGTGCGGGAGGATTCTCTTCGATGTCATCAGAACGATGGGGAGGCTTGACGCTCGACCGGGCCTGAAAAACAGGATCAATGAAGTAAGGTATCTGTTTACCGTGAATGGCGGGAAAACCTGAAATAAACACAAGCATATCTCCGCCTTCGACGAGCAGATCGCCATCCTTTTTGGGTGGAGTCATGCGCAGGCATTCATCTTCAGTCATGAGCGGGCGAGAGACTTCTTGCAATGTGCATGAGACATTCCCAAGCATGGTTCCCAGACGCTTCCCGCTCACCGTCACCTGATCTTTCGTAATGGTCGTTTGCCCGGTGAGTTTTGAAAGATACTGCGCCGTTTCCAGCTTGTTCGGCTGGAAAGCGTTCTGAATGTGGCAGTTGGAGCTGATGGCTTCATCCTTGCCGTATCCGCTCGTTTCACTACGCAGTTGAGGGGTATCTTGGCAGATGAGATAGAAGCGGATGCCATAACCGGCAAGAAACGCCAGTGATTCCTGCACGATTTCCAGCTTGCCCAAAGCCGGAAACTCGTCCAACATCATGAGGAGCTTGTGTGCGTATTCACCTTGAGCACGACGACCGCCGCCCGTGGGTCGAATGGATTTACCCCTCAACAATCGACACACCTTCTGAACCACTGTGTAATGAGTAATCGGGGTTTCTACCTGATTCATCCGCTCCGCAAGCAAGCGACAAATCATGTTCACCAAGATGCGCACCAAGGGCTTCAAACGTACCTTATCCACAGGCTGAGTCACGATATAGAGGCTTACCGGTCTGGTACGGTTCATCAAATCCTTGATTTTGAATCCTGATGTGTTGGTATTCCCTCCGACTATCGGATCGCGGTACAGAGACAGCTCCGTCTTGGCTGTGGACAGAACGCCGGTTCGTTCTTCTTCCGCTCTGTCAACCATGTCTGTGGCGCTTTGCGCAACAACCGGATGAGGTTTGCCGTCCCTGTGCTTATAGGTCTGCATTTCCTTCCAAAGTTCATCCGCCGGACGGTTCGGGTCGGAAAGCATGGCGTCAATGGCCGCAAGGGAAGCGGTATCCGCATCGCCGTTCTTCTTTTTGTAAAGCAGGTGGAGAATGCACCCGACCAGCAGCGCCTGTGCGGTCTTCTTCCAGTGCGCATCCGGTCCCTCAAGCCCTTTACCGTCCGGGTCCATGAGCATCGTGGCCAGGTTTTGGGCATCGCCTATCTCATAGGCCGTCCCCAGGCGGATTTCTTCCATCGGGTTCCAACATATCGATCCGCTCTCTGCCGCCGGTTCAAAACGGAGCACGCTGTTCCTGCCGTGCTCCTTTCGCCAGCCCGACGTCAAAGCCCACAGCTCACCCTTCAGGTCGGTTACGACGCATGATTGTCCCCACGACAAGAGGGTCGGTACGACAAGGCAGATGCCTTTGCCGGAACGCGTCGGTGCAATACAGAGGATGTGCTCGCTTCCATTGTGGCGTAGGTAATATTGCTTCCCCGTTTTGGGATCTTCCCACCCTCCGACGTACACGCCTTTTTCGCCCAGCAATCCGGCACGCACGAGATCGTCTTTTCGTGCCCACCGCGCTGAACCGTGCAGGTATTTATTGCCTTGTGCCGAGTTACGTTCGATGGCTCCCGAAAAAAGAAGAATGATAAGCAAAAAACTGGCAACGAGAACACCAGCCGATCCTGCTTCAATAAATCTGGTGGGAAACTGTGTCCACCAAGTGTCCGCCCACAGCAGGATGCTCCAAGGAAGATACACATGCTGCATATGTGCCCCGAGTACGGCCTGATAGGAAAACCTCCAGGCAAAGACCTGCGTAGCTATCCCCATACTCAAAAAAAATACAAGGGTAACAATGATAAGGTTCCTCATGCGCGAAGACTTTCGTTGCATGACAACCGGCATCATGGATGTGTCCTGTTTTTTCATACTCAACGCCCTCTCGCTCTGGACTGTCGTCGATGTTGCTGAAGAACCTCCAAGCGCCGCTTTTCGAGGCCGGGATTAGTGAAACTGACGGACAGTCGCCGTTCTCCAGCGACTCGTGCAATCTTCCCCCAAAACTCTGCGGAGCCATGCACGTCCACAGAACCCTCAAACTTTCGGGCGGCGAGGAGTAACGCTTCCTCAACCAGCGTATCTTTGGCATTCATGGGTACATGGATTTCTTTCTCCGTTTCCCGGAGCCCCGATTCATGAATGCAACTGCCTTTTCTTGTGACTTTTTTTGATATGCCACCTGCGGGCCTCAGCTCTCGGGAGGTGCCGGACAGGTAGTTTCCGCGTACCGGCATGTCGCTCTTACGCGCACGGGCACGCATAACTTGCAGCGCTGCGGAATCTCCGCTGCGCGCCTTTCCCTCAATCCATGCACTCCATGAAAAATGAGGATATTCCTGTCGAATCTCCTGTCTGTCCTTCAGATATTTTTCCCGTATCTCCTTTGCTTTTCTTTCAAGTCTCGCACGGTTTTGGCTGTACAGAATACGTTTGAGTAGAGCACCCTCCGTCATATGTTTGATGATCATGCTGTGGGTATCAAACGATTTCTGCGCGGCTTCCAGTTCCGCGTCGCGCCGGGCTCGTATTGCGGCTAGGACTTCCTGCCGCTTTCCCGTGTTGTTCAAAACCCATTCCTGGTATTTTTCCCAAAGAGCCTCTGTCATGGGAGCCTTCGTCAACGGCTTGCGGAAATAACTTCGCTGCACCTTTTGACTTGAACGGGCGGGCTGGAATGTCCCCAGTCTTTTTTCCAAATTCCCTTTGGAGAGGGTTCGGCTGACTGAGCTTGCCTTCACATGAAATCTGCCGGAGCTGAAGACAAAACCGTTTCCACGCGGGCGCAGGGTAAGACCATGTGCGGACAGTATGTCGTGCAGGGCTTTCCATGAATCAGCCTTTTCCATTTGTTCCACACAGTTACGCTGAATCCATCCCGTCAGTGACTCCAAATCCCCTACCCTTTCCATATCCACTGCACCGGTTTTGCGGCTCTTTCCTTTGGAAACATGGTTGTCCTTTTCCAGTTGAAAAGTCTTCTCCAATTGGCTGCAAAGCGATGCCAACATCTTATGGTCATAAAATGGTTCATGCAGAGTCAACTTTTGCGGATGGATTTTATTGATGGCAATGTGCAAATGAAGGTTGTCAGTATCGCCATGGACGACGGAGACACGCTGATGTTCTCCGTACCCCAACTTATCGCATACCCTATCCTCTACTTGCCTGAGCACATCTATAGAGGGCTCTTCGCGAAAGGACAGTACCAAATGGTATGTTCTGTCTCCCTTGGCTCGATGATTCATTTTTTGTACGGCCTGCATCTCAAGAGCAGCCCACTCCGCACTCTCCGATTCGCATCCCGTGATGCGCACTTCCTGCACACGCTCCGCGATGCCCTGAGTATCCGTGAGGTAGTTTACTAACTTGCGGATATTACTCTTGTTTGAGGAGTTCATGGATATGCGTCTGGCTATCATAAATTTTCGCGGGTAAAATTTTTCAGGCACCTTCAACAAGACGTCCAGCTATAATGCGCAATTCCGTCTGGTTATCCTGTATTTCCTTCAGCGTAGCGAGTGTAATCTCTTGCAGTTCCCTCCCCGTGAGTCCGTCAAAGCGTTCTTCATTCGTCAACAACGCTTTCAACAGACCTCCAAGTCTTCCCATGTCGGCATTGATTCGGGCCAATGCCTTGACTGCCTTCTGATCCGCCATGCTTCTGACAGGCATTCCGATCCCTACTACCCGTAGAAATCGCGAAACGCTTAAACCACTTTGATGGGCATTTTCTTCGATGGCCTGTCTCTCGGACTCCAGACAGTACACTTTAATCGGTAAGTTCTTTCTTCTTGGCGTCGCAGACATGTGTTTTGAAGCCTCGCAGAGCAGGATGTGTTCCCGTTGAGCCGAAGGCGAATAAGGGAACGTGGGGTGGGCGTAGGCCCACACCACACATCCTGCCCTTTTTTGAAACTCAATTTACACCATACTAAAACGCAGTCAATTTTTCATATTGACACATTTTTTATTTTCACTATGCTGAAAGTGCCTTTGGTTGGCTTTAATCGGCTATGATATGAACCAACTGAATATAATGGAGGAAAATTGAAAAATTAAATGACCGAGGTTGATGCCAATTACGTTTTGTAGCCTAAAAAATTTTTTCTGGGTGACGAATGACAGAACAAAAAAGAAAAGTGGGGTGGCTTCTTGACGCCTTGGCTAAAGACCCCGATCCCCCAAAAAAGGGACGGAAAAATAGAAATCTCGTGTTTTTTCTAGCGAATAAGGAGGAAATAGAGAGAGCGCTGGCAGTTGGCTGGAATGCCAAAGCGATATGGAAAGCCCTGCATGAAGCAGATGCGTATCCTGGTACATATGATTCGTTTATGCTTTATAAAAACAGGTACTTCAATGATGAAAAACAACCTCTCCAAGAAGAGGATACCCCTGAAGAAAAACCTGTTTCTCCACCTGTTCATCAAAAGGCGGATTTAAATGTGTGCCCGGACAAATTTAAGTATGACCCAACATATGATTTTGAAAAACTTTGGGGAAATAACACCAAATAAAAGGAAGGCATATTATGGCTAACATCCATTTTTTTCTTCAAGGTAAAGGTGGTGTGGGGAAGAGCTTCTGCGCCACAATGTTGACTCAGTACATTATTGCCTCCGGACGCCCCAATCCAATCTGCATTGACACTGATCCAGTAAACGCCACGTTTGCAGCCTATAAAGCCTTCAACGTGATGCGCGTCGAAATCATGAATGGCGACAAGATCGATCCATTACAGTTCGACCTTATTATGGAAAAAATCTTTTCCGCTGAAGAGAACGATACGGTGATCATTGATAACGGGGCCAGCTCCTTTCTCAGCTTTTCGAGCTATCTCTTGAGCGCCGATGTACCGAACCTGCTGGACAGCTTGGGGCACTCTGTCTTCATCAACACCATCATCACGGGCGGCGATGCTATGGGAGACACCATGCACGGGTTCGGGGCACTTGCCAGTCAATTTCCGTCCACGGCCAAAATACTCGTTTGGCTCAACCCCTACTTCGGAGTCATTGGCCAAGGCAATCGCAGGTTCCAAGACAGCCCCATCTACCAAAGCTATAAAAACAAGGTACTTGCTCTTATTGATTTGCCGGATTTAGCGCGTGAGACATTCGGGATGAATCTCTCACGGATGCTAAAGGAACGCCTGACGTTCCCTGAAGCGATTCTTGGACAGGATTCTGGGTACAGTATCATGGACAGGCAGCGCCTGAAAATCGCACAACAGAAAATTTTTGCAACCATCCCACCGGAGATATAGCACTCATGGACACTATCCCTATTCCACGCACACTTGAAGATGTCGCCCGACAACACGGGATCATACTCTCAAAGGATGATCCCCTGAGACTTCTGGAAGCCTACTGTATGGAAGTTCTGAAAAACGGGCTGAAAGAACAGCAAGCGGCGCTTCTTGAAGAATTCAGTCAAAACTTGGCCATCGAGCATTACAAATGGAGTGCTGAGATGGAACAGCGCAACAAGCGCATGGTTGATAAAATTCTCGAAGAAAGTCGAAAACAACTTCTTAAACAACTACAGTCTGGCACAACAGCTTTTTTTACGGCAGCAGAAGAGTCGCTTGCTCCTCTTTTAGAAGAAATCAGGTCACGGGACCGCAAAAATACTCAAATGGTTTTAGCCAATTTAATCGCAGCGGTGCTTGTTTTTTTAGCAGCCCTCCTCGTGGTTTTAGTATGAAACTTTATACCATTGTTGTCGTGGGCGTATTGTTTGTAGCTGTAATGGCAGGATGGTTGCTTCCCTTCCTGTTCAGCGCAAAGAGTACCGGAACTGTAATCGGTGGAATCTGTATATTACTTTTACTACCTGTTTTTCTTTTTAAACTTTATCGCATCGCAGTCCTCGAATTGCGAAAAGAGGGGAAAAATGAGGAAATGGAACATAGAATTAGAAAGTCTGAAAATGGAAAAAAAGGTCCATAATATGAAGGCATGGTTGACAAAAAAAAATCTGTTAAGCCTTATTAGTATCTTTCTGCTTTTGCTCGTGTGCGTCTTTGCCATTCACAGTTGTGCCAAGGTCGAAGCTGGGTATGTCGGTGTACGCGTGAATTTGCTGGGAGGAAACAAAGGCGTTGATTCAGAAGTGCTCGGCGTAGGGCGATATTGGATCGGATGGAATCAAGAACTATATCTGTTCCCTACCTTCCAACAAACCGCTGCATGGCAGGGTCAAAGAGATAAAAATGGCGCATTTCAATTCCAGTCCCGAGAAGGGCTCTCTCTGAGTGCCGACGTGTCTCTGTCCTTCACCGTCAATCCCGATATGGTATCGGTTCTTTTCCAGAAATACCGTAAGGGGATTGAGGAAATTACCAATGTTTATCTCTATAACATGATTAGAGATGTGATGGTGCAGGCAGCATCAAGCCGGACGGCGGAAAGCATGTACGGAGACGGAAAGAGTGATTTCCTTGCCGAGATCAATAAACTGGTTCGAGAAAAGATGCAGCCGATAGGAATTAACATCGACTACATCGCTATCGTCGGCAATGTCTGGTTGCCCAAAAACGTAAAGACGGCTATTGATGAGAAGGTGAAGGCTGGACAGCTTGCTGCGCAACGAGAGACCGAAGTAGCAACCGCAAAAGCCGAAGCGGATAAGGCCGTAGCAACGGCAGAGGGGGAGGCCCGCTCCAAAAAAGAAATCGCGGATGCTACGGCTTACGCTATTCTTACAGAAGCTAAGGCACAAGAGGAAGCAAACCGAATTTTAGCAAAATCTCTAACACCTGAATTTATTCAGTACAATATGGCTACCAAATGGAATGGGGTGTTGCCTTCCGTCACGAGCGGAGCGGTTCCCTTCCTCAATTTAGGTATGAAGTAATTCGATTTTACCCATAGACAAAAAAGCAGGCCGGGGATGGTGTTCCCGGCCTGTCCTGTATTCAACCCGGCTTCAATAGCCGATTTTTCGTGATAGTCCAATTCCACGTGTCGCGCTCAAAGATCGTTCTTCGGCCCGCTTTAACTGCTCATCGGCGCTGCGCTCACGCTTTCGTTGCATTTCCACTTCATATCTGGCCACCATATCGGGAGCATGTCGGCGCAGGCGTTTTTCGGCCAGTTCCTCCAGTCGCTTTCCTCCCATGTCTTTTTTTATGGCTTTGACCACAGACAACCTGTTTTCCAGTGTCTGAAGCCGCTTGCTCTGGTTCTCCCGGCGCTCCTTCCACTCCCTTCCTTTCCAAAGAGACTTGAGGAGTCCGGGGCGCTGCCGGTCGGTCTTCTCAAGCATCGAACGCTGGGAGGCAATCCTTTTTTCAAGGCGCTCTTCCAGCCGCTGGACCTGTTGTGCTTTGGCATCAAGGCACAGTTTCAACTGGTCTCCATAGACAGTTTCAGCGGAAAGCAAGTAGCTGGACTCCCGCTGCTTTGCCAGCGCATCCGCTTCAAGGGATTCGGACCTGTACTGCTTCCGAGCTATCGAGTTGATCTCGTCGATAATTTCGGTAGCATCCGCGGACTCATAAAAGGTGGCCATTTTTTCTAGAAAGTGTTCACTATCTACGCTAAGGGGCTGATAGCCGGCTTTCATGAGGAGGCCGTTCATCACCAAGTTGGCCGTGCGCTTATTACAATCACTGAAGAATTGGGAACGAGCCATAAAAAGGAACGTGCATACGGCCTGTTCCTGAGAATCCTCAAGACTGTTAAGAAAAGAAGCCCCTTCCTTGAATATGCCCCCAAGATACTCCGAACGTGGCGGCATATAATGGGATTGCTCTATGGCAACCTCGTGTCCCCTGAATTTTCCCACATCTCTGGCTTCATCCTTTCCGACAAGCGAATGCAACTCGAATAATGAGTCTTCAGACAATGAAAAACGGCCTTCTTCCAGCATATCCATGAGACGTTCACAGGCTTTCCCATAGTTCTCGATAGCTCGGAGCTGTCTGGTGGAGAGACCCGACGTGCTCTTTCCGTCTAGTATGCTGCGCGTCTGGGCGTAAGTACAGGGGATGTGCTCCAACGTCCGTAAAGACTTGCTTACATGTTCCACCCGGTACTTATGAAAAGTGAAAAGCGCATCGCGGGGATTGTCCGCCCGAGAAAAACTCAGACCACCTTGAGGCAATTCCCATGTGAAGCCTAGTGACCGTCTGGCATCATACTTTTTTTCTTCGTTTTCCATAGATGGCCATACCTCATGATGTATCATTCGTTGCCGTCCGCCAGAGAGTAAAGGGCTATCAGCCGAACAGACGAGAGGGGGGCCTCAAAAAGTTGTCCACTCTCCGACTGAAACCAGGCTCTGTCTTCAGTTCCCGGCCTTCTGTTCAGTAACATCCGAGCACGCTGGCCCTCAATTTCGACAAGCAGCGTAGGGCGCTTCAGATATGATGATTCCTTTGGAGCCAGAACCCGCGCGTCAGTGTGGGCCACTGCTGCCACCTGATCGAAGGATGCCGGAGGGAGTGTATCCAAAAACCCCTTCAGGACATTGATGCTTGTCCGGTTGATCTCCTGCGTCTCGTCCGCCAGCCATGCTCGAACTTGCTCCGGGTAGACGCGAAAGAGCCTATTCAGATCATTGATGCCTGTCACGTCACTGCACCGTCCCCCCCTGAAAGCTTGCTCAAGAGGCTCGGGTAGTTCAAGCAACAATAAATGGTGCGTGACGTAAGAAGGGGACTTTCCTATGGCTTTGGCTATCTCAGTTTTTTTACGGCCTTTCTTCCGCAGGCGGGCCATGAATTCCGCAATCTCCAGTGCGGACAGATCCTCACGCTGCAAGTTTTCGACGAGCTGATCCTCTTCCGTGTAATCGTCGTCCACGCAGGCCGGGATTGTCTCCTTCCCCGCCATCCGTGACGCTCGAAACCGTCTCGCGCCATGATTGATGATATAGCGACCGGAAATCTCAGGGTGGAGACGAACGGAAATCGGTGTTTTTACCCCACGCTCCTTGATGGTTTCGGCCAATTCGCGCAGGGATTCTTCATTAAATTCCGTCCTAGGCTGATTCGGGTCCTCATCAATAAGTGAAAGAGGGAGTTGTACTATGGAATCCATTTGACCTTCACCGGTTAAAACTTTAGGTAGATACCCGTAAAATACGTTGTGACTTCAAGCTGTGTCAAGGAACTTTGAAGCGGGTAAGTTATGAGTTATCATGAAATTTTTGCGGCCCACATCCTGCGTATTCAGGAAGAACGCGGACTCACGAAACAGGAAATGGGCCGTTTGGGGGGCGTTTCCGCCGCCTTTATGACGGACCTCGCTCGTGGAGAAGCCAACCCGACGCTGAAAACGATGGAAGCCTTCTCGGAAGCCTTGGGCATCCCCTTGCCTTTACTTCTTAGACCTCTTGACTCCGAGGAATGGAAAACCATTCTTTCACTCTCTGCAAAACAAGAAGAATCAGTGGAGCTACCTCCCGGATATGGAATCCTTGAAAAAGGAATTCTACCTCTCCACAAAATTTATGTTGTCCAACAATGGATGAAGACGACACGTAAAGCATTGCGAGTGTCCTCCAAACATTAATCTATTTACTGTCCATATCTTTCTCCAAAGAAAAAGGCGATCCGTCTCCGAATCGCCTTTGTTTTCAGTACCTGCTCAACAGACTACATGTCTCATATCCGCCTTGGAAAGAACGTCCCGAATCTTTTTTTCATGCTCCGTATATTCCCGGTCACAGGCATCCTCAATATGGATTCGAGAAGCGTATACATCTCAGGTGCAGTCTGAATCAAACGCTTGTCGTATATGTTGTTGACGACAATCAAAGTGGTATCCCCCTCAAATACCTGCTCCTCGCTAGGTACAAACATGATTGCATCAATAACTTTCCCATCATTGTAGGCTTCGAGTTCCCCATGCCGCGAAAAACGCCATTCACCTCTTGTAAACTGGTGTTCCGCCATATTCACCCCCAAAAGAAAGAGGCACCCCGTTTTCGGGATGCCTTCTATATGCCAAGCATCCACAACGCTCTATTGAGCCGAACATCTTCAGAGTTCCCGTCTATAGCAAAGGCCACCCCGGTTCATACGGGGTGGCCTCACCTCAATTACGCATAGCTTGTTCCCTCCTCCGGCTTTCCCTTCCATAGTCTAGCACTCTCAAATGAAGAAATGCTGCAAAATGGCTCACTGCCATACTCTATGATCTTTCTTCGGAACGGAGTCCCGAACCCGCTCCCCGGAATCGGCATTGCGTAATACTGTAAAAAGTCATTCTCATGCCTTTCACTCCTCAGTGCAACCAGAAGCACAGTCTTAGCCGTCGCTTTCACTACCTCGTAAAAGTTAAGCTGCTTCCGTGACAGAGTGACTGGAACGACAAGCGCGACGCGGAAGCGAGTGCGGCCAGCTTTTTGCTAGCCGCACGCTGCACAAGGAGTGCAGGAGTAGAGGGATAGCTAATTATATTTTTATATCAAAATCAGGCAATTTATCTATCGAGTTCATGTAATCTGGCGAAAGATGAGCATATCTTTGCGTCATTATCGTTGTCTTGTGTCCAAGCATTTTTCCTACGCTATATAGAGGAACTCCTTGCATAACTAACCAACTCGCAAAAGTATGGCGCAGCGTATAAAAAACAACTTTATATAACGGATCGGTTATATCCTCATTAAACCTACATAGTTTTACTGCTCTCCGAAATGGAGATCCTGCCTGCGTAAAGGATTCTCCATTTTCCTTATGAAATAGCAATGCCTCACGTGAGGAAGGTAAATATTTTTGGCATATCGAGGCAACAATAGGTTTCATTTTTATGTATCTTGAATCTCCATTCTTGCTTTCAGCTACGTATATCACTTTATTTTTTAGTGAAATATGACATCGCCTTAAATTAAAAAGTTCGTTTGGACGAAGTCCTGTATTCAATGCCATGACAGTCAAATCACGCCAAAGCATACTAGAAAAAAGTTTTTTATTTGATAGACATGTTATCAATATGTTTGCCTCATCAACCGACAGAAAGCGATAGCGTTGATTTTTAACTTTAGGCATTGGAAATGATGGCAATTTTGTATCGCTGAGTTCATATTCTTTTGCGGTATACAGGACACGTCTGAGCAAGCTCAGGCAATGGTAGATGGTTTGTGGGCTCAAATTCTTTTTTTCGAGATGACAGCGGAGCCGAGCGAGATCGAGTTTTTTTATAGAGCTAATTTCTCTCTGTTCGAGGTGAGAGAGATGAAGCTCCCACCTACGGAGTTCAGTTCTCACTTCCTTTTTTGAGTCGTCACAAAGAGTTAAGGAATTATAAAGTTCCCAAGCGTCTTTCAGTATTGCCATTTCTTACCTCATGCGGTATATAGGAAAAAATTCGCACGTAGGTAAAAAAAAAGTCTTTGAAAATCAAAGACTAGTAGCTAGAAAGAAATACGGCCTTTCACGCCGTCAACAGCGGTTCAAATCCGCTTGGGGACGCCAAATTTGAGTA